>WBZL01000154.1_pt1 | contig 72856 bp, 64 predicted proteins | sample 5204291 | NCBI WGS metagenome assembly WBZL01 (sample SAMN12344345, study PRJNA552823) | activated sludge metagenome | biome: Activated sludge suspended growth; feature: Nitrification reactor; material: Wastewater; isolation source: activated sludge from nitrification reactor of wastewater...
GAACACCGGGACTTGAGCACAGGATAGGCGGACTCGAGAAAGCAAATGAAACCGGAAACATTTCTTATGATGCAAATAATCATGAGCTGATGGTTCATCTGAGAGCTGCAAAGATTAATGCCATTGCAGATCATATCCCTCTTCAGAAACTGGATTCAGGAAATGAAAATGCAAAAGTGCTTGTACTGAGCTGGGGCTCCACTTACGGCTCCACAAAAGGTGCTATGGTTGAATTACTTGAAGAAGGAAAAGATGTTGCACACATTCATTTACGATATCTTAATCCTATGCCGCGTAATCTCGGAGAACTACTGAAGAATCATAAATATGTGATGATCCCGGAAATTAATGACGGACAGTTGATAAGAATAATCAGGGACAGATATCTGATACCGGCAGTCGGACTGAAGAAAATAAAAGGATTGCCTTTTACAACGGGCGAGATCAAAACTAAAATCAACGAACTTTTAAACAGCTAATTCAAATGATAGAAACAAACAGCAATCCCGTTACGGAAAGGCTCACAAGCAAGGATTTTGCACCTGATCAGGATGTTAAGTGGTGTCCCGGTTGCGGCGATTATTCAATACTGAAACAAGTGCAGACCATCTTTCCCGAACTCGGATTCAAGAAAGAAGATTATGTGTTCATTTCAGGTATTGGTTGCTCATCACGATTCACATATTACATGGACACTTATGGCATGCACTCAATTCATGGCAGGGCAACGGCAATTGCTTCCGGTCTGAAGGCTTCCCGGCCGGAACTCAGTGTGTGGGTTGTAACCGGTGATGGTGATGCTTTGTCGATCGGCGGAAATCATTTCATACATCTGCTTAGAAAAAATTTCGACATCAAGATACTCCTCTTCAACAACCAGATCTACGGATTGACCAAGGGACAATATTCTCCGACTTCAGAAACCGGTATTGTAACAAAGTCATCGCCCTACGGGTCAATTGAAGAACCGTTCAATACTGCAGAGCTGGCGCTTGGAGCAAAAGGCTCCTTTGTTGCCCGTACTCTTGATCGTGATCCCAAGCACATGCAGGCGGTCCTGAGACAAGCTCACGTTCACAAAGGCGCTTCATTTGTTGAGATATATCAGAATTGTCCTGTATTCAATGACGGTGCATTTTTTGTATTTTCTGAAAAGGAAACAAAGAAGGAAGAAGCACTTTATGTTGAACACGGCAAGCCGCTTGTGTTCGGACAGAATTCGGACAAGGGAATCAAGCTTGACGGATTCAAGCCTTCAATTGTTGACCTGAACGATGGTTCAAGTTCAGTTAATGACCTTTGGATTCATGATGAGAAAGATAAAGTAAAAGCAGGTATGCTTGCGGCATTCACAGATCTAAATCACAACGGTTATCACCTCCCGAGGCCGTTTGGTGTTTTGTATTCAATTGACAGACCAACATACGAAGTTCAAATGGCCAATCAGATTGAAGCAGTGCTTAATAAGAAGGGAAAGACTCCTCTCAACGAGATACTTTCCGGAGATAAAACCTGGGAGATCGCTTAGTCAATTTGGAATTAGGAATTAAGAATTAGGATTTTTTTCCTTGATAGTTAAATCGGCACTCGAAGAAGACATCGGGTGCCGTTTTTTTTTGTTAGAAATTGGGAATTAGAAATATCTCCTGAGCTTAGTTCTAAATGAATTGGAATGTGGAATCAAATCTATCACTTTATTCCGGACAAGACTATTTCCAAACAAAGAAGTACAAGAATATTTCACATATCAGATCTGTGAGTTTCTTGTTGATTGGAATTAGAATTTTCACACACTGTACGGAATACACTTTTAAAAAGCTGTTATACTGAATAAATTCTCTTGCACTCAATACATTAAATCAGAATTTAAACGCAGCAATCTCATGAAGCTTTCAATAGTGCTGACATTCATGCTCACATACTTGTTTGCATGCAGCTCGGCAGAAAATTCGACGGTAGCCAAATCAAATGGTAAACCGAGTGAGCTCAGCGGATCTTGGGAAGTTAATTTCATCTTTGGGCAGATTGAATCATTGGATGTCCTTTTTCCTGTTAAGAAGCCGTTAATCACATTTGAGCCTAAGGAACTGTCCATTAGCGGGAACACAAGTTGCAACAGTTTCTCAGGAAGTTACACGATCAGCGGAAGTGAAATCAAATTCTCTGACAACTTATTGACAACTGAAATGCTCTGCATAGATGGAATGGATGGTGAGAAAGCATTCCTCAATACTTTGAAGAAAGTAAATACATTTTCAGTATCTTCGAGCGGTAAAACACTTTATCTCAAGAAAGATGGAATAACCTACATGAAACTCCGGAAATCAGCCGGATAAATCGATTCAGGATTCTACACAGACCAATATCATTCTTCTTTCAGTTGTTCATTGTGTTGGTTTATCATCCTCTTTAACGATAAGATAAATGAATTCAAAGTCTGGTATATTTTATTCAAGTCTAAGTTGCTAAATTACACTGAACCAATTTTCCATTTAACTTAAAACTATGTGAAACTATGGGCAAGATAACATTCAAATCACTTATTATTCAGGGATTGTATGTAATCCTACCGACTTTTTTGTTTTTGTTCTTGTTGACCTCGATATTTTCATTCCTGGAAGGTATGCTTCAGCCCTTTGTAGATCTGCTGCCTAAGGGTTCAGCATTTGGTTTTGGTTATCCGAAGATTGCAATTATCATACTATTTATAATAATAGTATTCGCTGCAGGATTTGCCTCTATCAGATCAGGATTTGGAAGTCATTTTGTTAACAAGATTGAAACAATGGTTCCGGGTTACATGCTACTTAAGCACTTACTGTCAGAAAAAGTTGGAGAACGGGGAGCTGACCTTCAGCCATGCCTGATTTTGATTGACGACGGATGGCTCTTTTCTTTTATTGTTGAAGAAATGGAAGATGGAATGCTTGTTGTGTTTCTTCCAGGTGCTCCATCTATTGCAAGCGGAAATGTTTACATAATGGATCCCGTAAATGTGAAGCGACTGAACATTACAAAGAGGGAGGCAATAAAATGCATAATGCAGTTTGGAATTGGTTCAAGCGAAAGGCTGAAAGGCAAAGTTTCTTTCGACAGAGTTAAACAGAGCTGAATTTCAGAGAGTAACTTAAGGACCACACTTAACAATTGAGCAATACAAGTGAAGGAAGTATCGTGAACAAATCACTTATGAATTATCGAAAATTTCTATTTTAGACCAAAGAAGATTCCGGTGAATTGATTCTTGTTTTCGAGAATTCTGCTTATGAGTATATCCTCATCCTAAGACTCAGTTAAAGTAAGTCTTATTTATCTGATTCCCGATTATGATTCTTCATACTGCACTTTCCAATACCACTTTTTCATATCCTCGCCGGTTTGCCGCCAGTATTGAGGAGTAACGATCTTTCCGTCGTGAGTTCTGAGTTTCCTTTCATAGACTGCGATCACGGGATTGAAAATTATATCGGTAACACCAAGCGTATATGTATCAGGCAGTGATTCATCTTTCTTCGCATCTTTCTCCGCTTTGGCCTCATACCCGTTATGCTCAAGAAGCTTTTTCAAGAAATTCATCCTGTCTTCAGTGATGCCTGATTCAACTATACGGCATCGAACTCCTTCTAATTCCTTCTCAATATGTTTTCCGCTGGTAAGTGACATATCGTTCACATTGCTCCGAATGTTTTGCTGTTAATGAAATCGAATATTGAACCGATGAATCCGATAACAAGAATACCCGCTGCACAAATCGCGAGTCCAAGTTTTGTATATATATCATTGTCAATTCTCTGTATGGGATTATCCTGTTCATTTATGAACATTGCTTTTACAACAAGCAAATAGTAGTAAAGTGAAATGGTCACATTCACAACTGCGATCAATACAAGAATGAAATAACCTTCCTTTGCGGCTGACGTGAATAAAAAGAACTTCCCGAAAAAGCCTGCTACAGGCGGAATTCCTGCAAGCGAGAAAAGTGAAAGCATCATTACAAGGCTCATCTTTGGATTTGTCCTATAGAGACCGTTATAGTCATCCATGTTTTCTTTACCCGTGGCGCACGAAATTGCTGCTACAACTCCGAACGCTCCGAGGTTTGAAAAGACATAGATAAGCAGGAAGTATACTACGGCGGCAAATCCTATTTGAGTGCCGCCTATTATACCGAGAAATACAAAACCTGCCTGAGCTATCGAAGAGAATGCTAGAAACCTCTTCATATTCTGCTGCCTGATTGCAAACAGATTACCTATTGTCATTGTAAGGACTGACGTTGCGTAAAGGATATTATTTCTGATATCCGGTATTGCATAAAATACTTTGTATAAAAGAATTATCAGGATGAAGATTGCCGATGCCTTCGATATAACCGAAAGATATGAAGTAATGCTAACTGGAGCGCCTTCGTAAACGTCCGCTGTCCATAGATGGAACGGAACAATTGAGATCTTGAAAGCAACGCCTGCAAATATGAAAATGAAAGCAAGTATTTGAAGACTGTCATTGCCAAATGCTTTGCTGACCTCGGAAAAATAAATCGAACCGGTTGTCCCGTATATCAATGATATGCCGAAAAGAGTTATTCCTGAAGAAAGTGCTGCCGACAATATTAACTTGACACCGGCTTCGGCGGATTTGCTTCTGGCTTTTTCAATCGCAACCAATGCGGCGATCGGAATCGTTGCCAGCTCAGTGCCAATGAAGAACATCAGGAAGTCGCCCGATGAAATCAGATAATCCATACCGGCAAGTGAAGCAACTATTATAAAGAAATAAGCGCCGTAACTGTTGAACCTGTCTTCATGTCTTCTCAGCCATTCGGCAGACTGAAGAAAAATTATGAACACTCCGATGTTCATGGCATTCTTCATCAGGATGGTAATTTCATCTGTATTGTACATTCCTCCGAATATCTTTCCAGTTTCAATAGGAAGAAATCCGATTATGGTATTGATCAAGAAAAGTACAATGGCAACAGGAATGATCCTGTGCTTTGTTTCAGCAGTTGTCATCAGATCCATGATCAGAACAATGACGCCAACTGCAACAAGCAACAATTCATGCCTCATCAGTAAAAATTGGTCAATAGTCATACGATATCATCATTGGAGTTTCTGAATAATTGGTTGCAGACTGTTTATCAAAGCTTCGGACAACCAGAACGGAGCTATACCTATTGCAGCGATTGATACTATCAATATTACATTTGCCCATCTCTCATACCATCTTGCATCGCCTGTCTCATAAGCATGTTCTTCATCAAGCGGACCGAGGAGCAGTTTGCCAACAACTCTTAAGATGTAAACAGCCGTAATTACAATTGATGAAACCGCGATCACCGTTGCCACTCTGTGAAAACTGTCCGGGTGCATGAATGCACCTACAAAGATATTTATCTCGGCAACGAAGCCGCTTAAGCCGGGGAGTCCGAGTGATGCAAATCCTGCTATCATGTAACACACACCGAGGAACGGCATTATCTTCATTAGGCCGCCCATCTTTCTTATATCACGTGTGTGAGTCCTTTCATATATCATTCCGATGAGTGCGAAGAATAGAGCAGTCATCAATCCGTGTGATATCATCTGAAGGACTGAGCCGTTCAGAGCTGTCTGATTCATCATGAGTATAGCAAACAGAACAAGTCCGCAGTGGCTGACTGAAGAATAAGCATTGATATACTTCAGATCTTTCTGAGCTATTGCTCCGAACGCTCCATAAACTATGCTTATAGTCGTCAGTATTATGAATATCCATGCCAGTTCTTTTGCAGCTTCAGGAAGAAGATACATCGCAACTCGCAGGCAACCGTAACCGCCCATCTTCATGAGCACACCGGCGTGAAGCATTGATACTGCAGTCGGCGCCGATGAGTGTCCGTCCGGTGACCATGTATGCAAAGGAAACAAAGCTCCGAGAACTCCGAATCCTATGAATACCATAGGGAAGAAAAACCTTTGCGTATCAACCGGAATGTTTGCATCGGCAATATCAAGAATGTTGAAGCTCAGAAGATTTGCATCGGGCGATGAGAATGTATATAGTCCAAGAATACCGACAAGCAACAGCGCTGAAGCTCCCATCAGCATTAATGTAAGCTTCATTGCCGCATATTCTTTTTTTCCGCTTCCCCAGATACCAATGAGAATGTACATAGGTATCACTGCAAGCTCATAGAATAAGAACATTGTAAACAGATCAATTGTCATGAAGAAACCGAACACTCCTGTTGCAAGAGTTATCAGCGAGATGAAAAACTCTTTCGGAAGTTTCTCCATGTTCCATGATACAAGAATTCCTGTGAACGTCACAATTGCAGTCAGAACTATCAGCGACAATGAGATCGCATCAATACCGGTAGTGAAAACAATATTGAATGATTCAAACCATCTGTACTCATGCATGAAGACCATCGGTTCTGTGTTTCCGGAATTTCTTTCGGCAGTATATCTGAATACCAGATAGAAAGAATATATCAACTGCAATCCCATGCCAAATGCGGCTGAGAGCCGGTACTGCCTTCTGTCATTGCAGAAGATCAATACGAAAATAGTGGCCAGTGGTATTGCAAGAAGCCATAGTAAATTATTCATATCATTCTCCGCCGTTAGTTATTCATAAAATACAGTGCAACAAGAACAATTATGATGAGACCTGAAACCATTACATATGCGTATTGCTGAAGTTGCCCTGACTGAAAACCTCTTATCTTCACAGAAATGAAATTCGTAATTGCTGCTATACCGTTCATTGTATTGTCAACTACGTTTCTGTCAAACCATGCAATCGGAGCCGAGATGTGATTGAAGATCACATTCTTGGTTATGAACATGTAAATCTCATCTATATAAAACTTCTTGTATGCAGCTTTGTAGATTACACCGAGTGAAATACTTATCCTGTCAGGCAGGTCAGAATCCTTTCGGTACAAAACTGCAGCTATTGTTACTCCTATCAATGCAATTGCAATTGATGGTATGGCAATCGACCAGTGAATATGAGATTCGAATGGCTTCAGATCAGGAGTTACAAACTGACTGAACGGAATAAATCCTGAAACTGCCGCCGCAACTGAGAGGAAGATCAGAGCAAACAGCATGGAGAAAGGCGCCTCGTGCGGCTTGCTGTGATATTCTCTTTCCTTGTTCCAGAATATCCCGAAATAAAGACGGAACATATAGAATGCAGTAATGCCCGCAACAAGGTATTGGACAAAGAAAAGTATCTTGTCTTTTTCAAATGCGGCTGTAAGAATTTCATCTTTGCTGAAGAATCCGGAAAGAGGAGGAATTCCAGCAATTGCAAGACAGCCGATAAGGAATGCAATGTTTGTGACTGGCAAATATTTTTTCAGTCCGCCCATCTCCCAAATTTCGTTAGTATGCACTGCATGGATTACAGCTCCGGCACACAGGAATAACAGCGCCTTGAACATTGCATGAGTAAACAAATGGAACATTGAGGCAGTGTAACCAAGTCCCTCAGCGCCTGTATATCCCGAGACACCCAGACCTCCCATCATCAAGCCTATCTGAGAAATTGTTGAGAAGGCAAGCACTCTTTTTATATCCGTTTGAGTGCACGCAATCACTGCTGCAAACAATGAAGTAAATGTTCCGATATATCCGATAAAGATCAGAGCATCAGGTGCAGCGAATACATAAATAGTAAAAAGTCTTGCAACAAGATAAACTCCTGCAACAACCATTGTTGCCGCATGAATGAGTGCCGAGACGGGTGTAGGACCTTCCATTGCATCCGGAAGCCAGATATGCAGCGGGAACATGGCAGACTTTCCGGCCGCGCCAGTGAAGATCAGCAAAAGACTCCAGGCCATTACAGACAAGCCAAGGAAACTGATCGTTGAACCTTGAGTAAGAGCGGAACCGTTTGGATCAGTCAGTTTGAGAAAATCAAACGTGCCAGTGAAACTTGACAGAAGAAGTATTCCAACAAGAAAGCCCATATCGGCAAACCTTGTAACAATGAATGCTTTCTTCGAAGCCGCCACAGCAGATGGCCTTTCATAATAATGCCCGATCAGAAGATATGATGACAGTCCTACAAGCTCCCAGAATACGTAGATTTGAAAAATGTTCGATGACAATACAAGCCCGAGCATCGAAAACGAGAACAAAGACAGGAACGAGTAATAGCGTGAGAATCCCACTTCGTCTTTCATGTAGCTCAGACTGTAAATATGAACCATTAAAGACACAGTGGTGATCACAACAAGCATCATCACGGATATCGGATCGAGCAATACTCCCATGTGAATCTGAAGCTTGTCCGAAAATGCAAGCCAAAGTGAATCGTAAGCTATCAGCTTTTGATAAACACCATTTAACTTTCCGTCAACAAGAAAATATCTGTATGCAGTATAGTACGAAAGAACCGTTGATACCAGCAGAAAGAATGTTCCGAAAATGCCTGAAATGACAGGCTTAAACTTTCCTCCTGCAAGTCCTATGAGCAGGAATGAAAAGAAAAGTATCAGCGGAATGGCAACAGTATATGAGTAAGAGTCAGTTATCATGATTCATTAATATTTCATTTCATCAGCTTCTTCAACATCAATGGTTCTGATCTTTCTGTACAGACTTATGATTATTGCGATAGCGACTGCAACTTCAGTTGCGGCAATTGCTATAACAAACAACGCAAAGAAGTGACCCTGAAGATTCTGCGGGTAATAGAATTTGTTGAAAGCAACAAAATTTATGTTTACTGCATTAAGTATCAGTTCAACTGACATGAGCATTGTGATCAGATTCTTTCTGACAAGAAATCCGTAAACACCAATGAAGAACATCAGCGTACTTAGTATCATGAATTGTTCTATTCCAATCTCATCAATCATAACAATCTGTCAATTTTCTTTTCTCTTAGCAATTATTATGGCACCAAGCATCGCCGCAAGTAGCAGCAAGCTGATAACTTCAAACGGTAATGCGAATCCATTATCTTCATATCCCAGCAGACTTGTTCCAATAGCTTTCATGCTTGCATCAACACTGCCTCCGGAATATGCCGGAAAATTATAGTTGAGTATTGTACTGATGGTTACAATTGCACCTGCCACACACGCAATGAGAGCAAACGCCGTCTTCTTAATTCCCGGCGCTTCAAGCTTTTCGCTCACATGGCTTGTAAGCATAATGGAGAAAATTATGAGAACTATAATTCCTCCTGCATAAAGCGTAAGCTGAACAGCCGCAAGAAACTCAAACTTAAGCACGAAGAAAAGCCCGGCAGCAGCAATCAGCACAAAAAGCAAATAGACAGCGGCTCTTAGAATTCTTCTGCTTGTTACAGTCAGCACTGAGAAGATCAGTATCATGCCGGCCAATATGTAAAACAGTACTACTTCCATCTCATCATTCTCTGATCCCGGGCATTAATTTTGATCCCGGTTTATTCAATACTTTCGTTAGTTTAGATCTGTCAAAAACCGAATGTTCAAATGTCTGTGCCATTTTTATGGCATCTGTCGGACAAGCAATTATGCACAGGTTGCAGAAAGTGCACATTGAGAGGTGATATACAAACTTGTCAATTGCTTTGGTTGACTTTCCTGTTTCAGGATCAATATCCTTCTTATTTATTATCTCGATTGTTCCGTTAGGACAGGCAATCTCGCAGGCTGAGCAACCGGTACATCTGTGCTCATTATTCTCGTCATGAATCAGTATTACTTCACCTCTGAAGCGGTCGAACATCTTTAATGTATCCCTGTTCTCCGGATACTGCTGAGTTACAATTTCCTTTGGGTGGAAAAAGTAATAACCTGTTACTTTCATTCCGGTCAGCAATGATTTTATGGCGTGGAAGATCTCACCAAAATATTGCTTTATGTTCTTCACTAATCTCATCTCAGAAGTGCCATCCTTTCAGCGCAACAATTGACATCAGCAGAAGATTAATTATACTTATGGGCAGTAGATATTTCCATTCCAGTGTAAGCAACTGATCGATCCTCAATCTCGGGAATGTCCACTTAAACCACATTATGAAGAACATTATAACAGCGATCTTTCCGAAGAACCATACTATCGGTGGTATAACATCCATTGCGCTGTTGAAGAAAGTTGCATCGCCAATATGCAGAGGCATCCACCCTCCGAAGAAAACAGTTGCACCTACGGCGGAAATGATGAAGAAGTTTACATACTCTGCGAGGAAGAAGAACGCAAACTTGATACCTGAGTATTCAGTATGGAAGCCGGCAGTAATTTCAGATTCTGCTTCTGCCATATCGAACGGTCCTCTGTTCGTCTCCGCGGTGCTAGCAATAATGTAGATCACAAATGCGATGATTGCAGGTATGTTGCCCTTGAATATCCACCAACCGTCGCTTTGGCTTGCGATGATCTCCGACAGCTGAAGACTTCCGGTCAATATTACAATTGTCATCAATGATAGCGCTACAGATAATTCGTAACTGACGATCTGCGCACCGCTTCTCATCGCACCGATAAGAGAATACTTATTATTGCTTGACCATCCGGCCAGCAAAATTCCGGTCACGCCGATTGATGAGACGGATATTATGAAGAACAATCCGATATTAAGATCGAGCGCCTGCAGCCCTTTGGCAAATGGTATAGCCGAAAGAACTATGAACGGCGCGATCATTATCACAAATGCTGCGAGATTGAAAAGAAATTTGTCGGATTGCTTGGTAATAAGGGACTCTTTGAAAAGAAGTTTTATTATGTCGGCAACGGTCTGAGCCGTACCCCAGTATCCAACCCTCATTGGACCAAGTCTCTGCTGAAAGAATGCACAGATCTTTCTTTCAATATAAACGAGAGAAAGGCCGAGCAAAGCAGTGAAGATCAGGAAGCAGGTCCCGATGAGCACCAGACCTATAAGATGCCCCCATGTTGGAGTGAACATTTCAACCAGCCAGGCATCGATTGAATTTATGAGATCGGAAAAATCGTAAATGTTGAACTTAAGCAGTATCATCATTTTATCTGTCAATATCAGGAATTACCAAATCAAGTGTTGACATCATTGCAACAAGGTCTGCAATCTTGCAGCCTCTTGCCATTGTATCTAGAGCAGAGAGATTAGAAAATCCGGGAGAACGGAATTTGACCCTGTACGGACTCTTCTTGTTATCGCTTATTATATAGACTCCCAATTCACCTCTTGCAGTTTCCACACGCTGATAATATTCTCCTGCAGGAAGTTTGATGACGGCCTTTGTCTTTGCTTTGTAATCACCCTCTGGAATATTGTCAATCAGTTGCTCAATGATATGCAGAGATTCCACCATCTCATCCATGCGCACCATATATCTTGCATAAGAATCACCGCCTTCATAAAGAATCTCCCTGAACTGTACCCTGTCGTACGCGCTGTAAGGATGATGCTTTCTGATATCGCATGAAAATCCGGAACCCCTTCCGGAAGGACCGGTAACACCATATGAAATAACATCTTCTTTGGAAATGTATCCGACCCCCTTGGTTCTTTCTTCAAAGATCACATTTCCAGTGAGAAGTTCTTTGTATTCCGGAAGTTTCTTCTTGAAGTAAGCGACAAAATCTTTTGTTCTCTTCTGAAAGTTAGGGTGAATGTCGAACATCAATCCTCCGGGAACATTGTAGTTCATGGTAAGCCTTGCTCCGCAAGTCTCTTCAAAAATATCCGTGATCATTTCCCTGTCGCGGAAGCCATACAGAAAAGTCGTTATTGCGCCGAGGTCCATCCCCATAACGCCCCACCAAAGCTGGTGAGAAGCCAGACGCGTAAGCTCGGATATAATGGTACGTATTACCTTTACTCTTTCCGGAATCTCGAGCTGCAGCCCCTGCTCAACTGTAAGACAAACAGCTTCATTGTTTATGTGGCATGACAAATAGTCCATCCTGTCTGTCAGGTGTACTATTTGCTGATAAGAATCTTTCTCGCACATCTTCTCTATTGAGCGGTGTATGTAACCCATGTGCGGTTCAACCTTGCGGATTATTTCACCGTCAACCGTAAGCAATAATCTCAGCACGCCGTGAGTTGAAGGATGCTGAGGTCCCATGTTTATGAAGTATTCCTGAGTTTCACTTCCGAGTACCGTCTTGTCAGTGATCATAGTTCAACAATGTTAGCTTCGTCCTTGTAATCTTTTCTCATAGGAAATCCTTCCCAGTCATCTTCGAGCAATATTCTCCTCAGGTCCGGATGATTTCTGAATTTGATTCCAAACAGATCATAAACTTCCCTCTCGTGAAACTCTGCAGTTCTCCAAATATCGCAGACAGTATCAACAACAGGATCCACTCTGTCCGGTATCTTAACCTTTAGAACCATCTCGTGACCAAATTTTGTCGAATCGAGATGATACACTACCATCAGATGAGTGACCCAGTCAACTCCTGTTAAGCAAAATAGATAATCGAATAAGATGTCTTCGGAAAATCTGAGTTTTTCGGCAAGCGGACGCAGTATTTCAGGTGTAACAATCACATTGAGATACTGTCCGGTTTCTGCGGGAAATTCAGCTTCAGGAAACCATTGAAGAATTCTTTCCTTTATCTGATCGTTGTTCATACAAATAGATTCTAGTAATCTTTTAGCGTGTCTTTTGGAACTGTTATTGATTCTGTTCGGATCTTCTCTTGCAACTGCAATATTCCATACAGCAATGCTTCCGGTCTTGGCGGACATCCCGGCACATAAACATCAACCGGTATAACATGATCTGCGCCTTTTACAACCGAATATGAATTATAATAGAATGGGCCGCCAGAAACTGCACACGCTCCCATTGCTATCACATACTTTGGATCTGCCATCTGATCATAGAGTCTCTTAAGTACCGGCGCCATTTTGTTGACTATCGTGCCTGCAATAACTATCAGATCTGCCTGTCTCGGAGTAGCCCTTGCTACTTCAGTTCCAAACCTTGCCCAGTCATGCTTTGATGCACCGGTAGCCATCATCTCAATTGCGCAGCAACTTGTTCCGAAAACCAGCGGCCACAAAGAGTTTGCACGTGACCAGTTAATTATTCCGTCAATTGTTGTAACAACAATGTTGCCTCCCGGCGTAGGTACTACCTTTCCCGGAAAATCTTTCGGAACGGTATTGTTATTTTCTAATCCCATTTCAAGGCTCCTCTGTTCCATGCATACAAGAGTCCGAGCAATACAATTGCAAGGAAGATTATTATTTCGACAAATGCAACCATACCAAGATCCTTCATGACTACCGCCCAGGGGATCATGAAAATTGTCTCAACTTCGAATATCAAAAATAGAATTGCGAATAGATAGTAACCTACCCTGAACTGAACCCAGGATTCGCCTTTTGTAGGGATGCCGCACTCATAGGCTTCATCCTTAATGGCATTTTTGGAACTCGGGGCTATTAGATAAGAAACAACTATTCCGCCTCCAACGAGAAGTATTCCGAATATGAAGAATAATATTAGACTTTCGGCTCCCATTAAAAAAGGTACAGTTGGTTTTGATTGAATGTCCGGGAGTTGCTTGCAATAATCTGAAAGAGATCATCAACTCAAAGACCGTCTGTTTTGAACTGCTATGTACAAACTTACTCAATGTAAATTCGATTAGGAAGGGAAAAATTATTCTCATTGAAATATTTTCCTGCTTGTGTGAGTTAATCAATCTCTTTGTGCATTCTTAAATTCTAAAATCCTTATCAAAATAAAAATCCCCGCCTAAAATCAGCGGGGATATCAAACACTGTTCAAATGCTATCTTATTCAAATCTCACTTCTCACTTCTCACTTCTCACTTCTCACTTCTCACTTCTCACTTCTCAACTCTCAACTCTCAACTCTCAATTCTCAACTCTCAACTCTCAACTCTCAACTCTCAACTTTTCCCGAAGGAACGGCTTCGCCGCAACTTTCAACTTTCAATTTTCAATTTTCAATTTTCAACTCTCAACTCTCAACTCTCAACTCTCAACTTTTCCCGAAGGAACGGCTTCGCCGCAACTTTCAACTTTCAATTTTCAATTTTCAATTTTCAACTCTCACCTCTCAACTCCTCAGTCCGCCTGCTTCCGGAGGAATGCCGGCTTTGAATACTCATCATCAATTGCAAAATCTTCCACACGAAGATCTTCTTCGGTTTGATGAATGATTTTCTTTTTCGTTTCACTAAGATCTTCCGAAAGCTTCACTTCTCTTCTTCTGTATCCCGGCGTGTCAAGTGCACTGAGTTTATCCACTGTTGGAATCTCTGTAATTCTGCCTCTTTGATTCTGGAATAGATTTCTTTGAAGCTTAGTTCTTTCAATGTCATCTTCAAAATCAAAATCACTGAATTGCTCTGCAGCTTTGTTTGAAAAGCCGGTTGCTATAACAGTCACCATAATTTCTTCACCCATGCCGGGATCTTCCACCAATCCGAAAATGTATCTTGCATCTTCACCTACTTCCTCCCGGATGATAGAATTGATTGTATCAATCTCGCTCATCATAATATTGCCGTCATGCACGATGTTTGTAAGAACACTCTTCGAACCTTTGATGCAGACTTCATCAAGCACAGGATTCACAAGAGCTTGCCTGGCGCATTTCTCTGCTCTTGACTCTCCTGCTGCAATGCCGGTTCCGATCATTGCTTCACCCATATCTTTCATTATAGTTCTGACATCCGCAAAGTCAACATTGATCTCTCCATGTTCAGTTATGATCTTAGAGATTCCGTTCGTTGCATTATGAAGAACTCTGTCGGCAAGTTCAAACGCTTTCTTCTTGGTAAGATCAATTCCGTATTTGAGAATGTTCTCATTCGGAACAATGATAAGGCTGTCAACTTCGGACCTGAGTTTCTCGATTCCCTTTTCGGCAAGTTCTATTCTCTGCTTGCCTTCAAACCTGAACGGCTTTGTAATTATCGCGACCACCAACGCACCAACATTCTTGGCTATGCGTGCGATCACCGGCGCTCCGCCCGTGCCTGTTCCGCCTCCCATTCCTGCAGTAACAAAGACCATATCACTTCCTTCAAGCAACTGCTCTATCTCTGCTCTGTTTTCATCCACCGCCTTAGCGGCGATCTCATCGTCCATCCCGGTTCCGAGTCCTTTGGTCAACCCTTTGCCTATCTGAAGCTTCACTTCGGCTTTGTTGTTTTCCAATGCCTGTATGTCCGTATTGACAGCAATAAACTCCACACCTTTTATACCCTTGTCAACCATGGAGTTCAGGATGTTTCCGCCTCCCCCTCCTATTCCTATTACTTTTATCCTAGCGCCGTTATGTTTTTTCTCGGCTAGTCTGATTGGCATTTGAGTTCCTTTCGTATTAGATTGTAAAATAATAATTTTGATTTTTTTATTCTTGTGAACTTACAGTTCATCAAACCATTCTTTTATTTTTTCAAAAATTCCCTTGACACTTAAGGAATTCTTTTTTCTTTTCTTCTTGATTTCCTTCAGCTTGTTTACGTCATCCATTGTTTTCAGTCTGTGAAGCACTAAGCCGACACCTGTTGCATAGATCGGATTCTCAACTTCCTTTGACATTCCTCCTGCCAGTCCTGATGGTGTTCCGAGATTCACTTCCATTCCAAGTATATCCCCGGCTAATTCCTTAGTGCCCCTGATAAGCGAACCGCCGCCGGTAAGGACCACTCCGGCATGAAGCTCTCTTGCTATCTGTGAATTCTGTATCTCAATTGCAGAGAGTTCGAAAATGTCCTGCATGCGCGCCTGTATGATCCTTGCAAGAATACTCTTGCTTGTTTTCTTTGGTGTGTTTGCCCTGATCGACTGAACAGTGATAAGTTCATCGTTTATGATCTCAGAAACGGATGAGTATCCGTATTCGATCTTGATCCTTTCTGCCTCTTCTTCTGTAATTCCAAGAGCTTCCACAATATCATTGGTTACCAGATTTCCTGCGATTCCAATGCCGGCAGTATATTTCAAAACACCTTTTTTGAAGACTGCTATATCAGAAGTACCGCCGCCAATATCTATCATTGCAACACCAACCTTCTTTTCTGTCTCATCAAGCACTGCATGAGATGAAGCAATTGGTTCAAGCACTATGTCATCAAGATCCACTCCGCAGCTTGTAACGCACTTTGAAAGATCATCAATCGATGAGACAAGACCTGTTATCATGTTTACCTTTGCTTCAAGCTTTGTACCAAACATTCCCACAGGAGAATCATAGATCCCATCCTTGCCGTCAATTACAAATTCCTGCGGGATCACATCAATGATTGTTGTATCACTTGGAAGCTTCAGTATCTTTGCCTGCTCAAGCAGTCTTGCAACATCTTCTTCCTGAATTATCCTGTCGGAATTGTTTATCCCTATGATACTGCTTGTCTGTATGCATCTTATATAATGTCCAGCAATTCCCACGAGTACGGATGAAATGCTGACTCCTGAATTCAGCTCGGCTTCTTCAAGTGCGATCTTTATTGATTCAGTTGTCTTGTTTGGATTGACAACAATGCCTCTGTGAAGTCCGTGTGAAGGAGCTCTGCCTATTCCCAGTACATCAATTGTTTTATTGTCGGATATTCTTGCCACGATCACGCAGATCTTTGTAGTGCCCACATCGAGTCCCACGATTACTTCGTTGTCCTGCGCCAATCCCCTTTTCTTCTTAGCTGCCATATTCAGTGATTTGAATTTACTATTACATGATTCGAATACCTTAGATCTACATACTTTACATCCGATTTCAGGTGGCTGTCAATAGATTGCTTCAGATAACTTTCAAAGATTCTAAGTTTTTCAAGCAATTGAATTCTGTAGTCCGAATCCGACAGACTCTTATGAATATCCCGTGGAAGATAGAACGGACTTGAATCTTCACTCAGATAAACAATTGACTTTCCTGTATCTGAAAGATTCACTTCTGAAATATTGCTGTATAAGATCTTGCTGTCTTTGAACGCGTTCAAAATCAGGAACAATGCATACCTCAGGTCTTCTTTGTTGAACCTGTTCTTTGGATTATGCGTATTTTCAATTCTCACTCCGCTTATCAAAGGTATGTCATATGCCTTCACTGTTTGCCTGAACGGAAATGTCTCAAGCTCATCATCAACCAGAAGAAGCTCACTGCCAGTATTAAGAATAGCCACAGGTCTTTTCTCAATGATTTCAATTCTTAGTTGGGACGGAGGCGTCTTGCTCACAAATGCTTTTTTGATTTCCGGATGATTCATCAAGCGATCCTGTATGAGTTCAATCTCGGCATCCTTTTCTATGATCGCGGAATCTTTGACCCTTGCAGCAGAAAGAACCTCTTCTCTGCTGAGAGTATGATTGCCTTCAATTTCTATGCGCGTGATCACATAACCGCTTCGCCAACTGACAGAATAGTAAACCCCCGCTGCAGCCACGATTCCAAGTATAGCCAATATGATTATCTTATTTCTCATAGCGGAACCGAACCGGCCCTCTTGTCATTTATTCTTTTAACAAATTTTTCACACACCCCCGTAATATCACCCGCTCCCTGAAACACAACTACATCACCGTCTTTCGTCATGCTCTCCAGCGTATCAAGCAATTCATCGTTTGTCTCTATATATATTCCGTTCTTTCCCATCTTAAAATATTCATTCAGGATCAACCGGCTCGTGACTCCTTCTATTTCCTTTTCTCTTGCCGGATAGATCTTTGCCAGAAACAGTATGTCTGTTTCCTTGAATGCTTCTGCAAATTCCTTGTAGAAATCTCTTGTTCTTGTAAACAGGTGCGGCTGAAACACCGTTATGATCCTTCCACCGTTCTTCAATCGCTTCATTGCTTCAAGCGATGCTTTTACCTCAGCGGGGTGATGAGCATAATCATCATAAATCATCATGCCGTTCTCATATTTGAGTTCTAACCGCCTGTGTACACCCCGGAAATCACGCAGGCTTTCACTGATTGTGTTGACGCTGAGTTTGAGCTCGCGGGCTGCAAGATAACTTGCGGCTGAATTCAGAATATTGTGAGCTCCAGGCACCTTCAGGCTCATGATATTTCCATCAATTGTGTAATCAGACTTGCTGCCGTCAAAACTCATATCTGAAATTATTCTGTCATTCCAGTTTCCAAATCCGTAAGTGATCTTTTTGTCAATTCCCTTTATTGCCGTCAGAACGTCCTTGTCGTCTCCGCATGCAATTATGACAGAATGTTTCTTCCTTCGGGCAATGAACATCTTGAAGTTTTCTATTATGTCATTTATGTCCCTGTAGATATCCAGATGATCAGAGTCAATGTTAGTGATAACAAGAATGTCGGGAGACAGTCTAAGAAAACTTCTGTCATACTCATCAGCTTCCACAACTGCCACATCGCCGCTTCCGATCTTGGATGAACCGCCTTCAAAGAAATCAAGTGCGCCGCCTACGAATACAGTCGGATCAATGTCAGCATCAATCAGCACCTTTGCAATCATTGCAGTTGTTGTTGTCTTACCGTGAGTACCGCTGACGGCAATCAGAAATTGCTTGTTTACAATATCCCCTAAAGCTTCGGCTCTCTTTATTAGCCTGATTCCAAGTTCCTTCGCTTTCTTCAGCTCCGGATTCTCATCATCAAGCGCTGATGTATAGATGACCAGTTCACATTCATCTGAGATGTTTTCTCCAATGTGACCAAGAAGTATTTTTACCCCAAGCCTTTCAAGCCTTCTGGTTGTTATTGATTCCCTGATATCACTTCCTGAAACGATAACTCCTTTTCCTGCAAGGTACTCGGCAATGCCGCTCATGCCAATTCCGCCAATTCCAATCAAGTGAACCCTTCTGTACTCTTCTAATCTTTGTCGGTCTGCTTCCATTGTTTCGAAGTTAAGTTTCGCGAAATGTTTCTGAATTCAGTTTCGAGATCTTTTTCGTTCTGAAAATCATTCATCCTGATCCGAAGCTGTCTCTTCCTGTTAAGCAGCTTCAACTTTACTATCCTTACTTTGCTTTGGTCATCTTTCGACTGTCTCTTTGGTCTCGAAAATCTTACTGCCGTAATCTCATTAATGCCGACCTTCCTTTGCCCGAACCTGTTGCGGAGTGTAATATCTTTCTCATCAAATATCAGCTCCCTGGCAGTCACCGTGTTTACAATTACAACTACAGCAAAATATAAAATGAAAATTGTGATCACATAAATAATCGGATCTTTGAATACAACTTCAAATTTCTCCTGAAAGAACCTTCCTTTAATAAGGATGTAAATCACAAGCGTCAGAAGATATATTACAAGTGATCTGTAGTAAAACTCCAGCTTGTATTTGTAAATTCTTTCATTCATTTTTCTGCAAGTAATTTTACTTCCTTTGCGATTTTTTCAGCTGCAAGCGGGTCTGCAAATCTACCCGCCGACTTTTCCATTTCCCTCAATGCTTCCTCATCACTCAAAATGTTTTCTATCTCGTAAAACAATCTCTCCTTTGCTTCAGATTGAAGTACGACTTTTGTTGCGCCCATGCTCTCAAAACTCTTCGCATTTATCTCCTGATGATTCTCAGCTGATCCGGGCAAAGGAATCAGGATCGAAGCAGACTTCAAGAACGACAACTCCATTATGCTCGTTATTCCTGCCCTGCAAATGACCAGGTCACTTGCAGAATAAGCAAGATCCATTCTGTCAATGAACTCAAATATCTTTATCCTGTCACTCAATTCTGCAAATTCACTTTTCATTCTTTCAGTATCATTCTTTCCCGCCTGCCATATAAGGTTGAAATTTTCTGAATACAATCTCCCTGCAATGGCGCTGACTGCTTCATTAATGCCTCGTGCTCCCTGGCTTCCGCCAAAAACTAAAATTGTCTTGTTCCCGGGAGGCAAAGCAAAATATTTATTTGCTTCTTTTCTGTCTTGCCTTTTCAAAGAACTTCTGATCGGGTGAGCGATCCTGATTATGTTGTCTCTCCTCTTCAGGTAGCTTGCTGTCTCTTCAAAATTTATGACAACCTTATCACTTTTCTTCGAAAGGAAACTGATTGTCCTTCCTGCAAAAGCATTTCCTTCCTGTATCAGAGTCGGAATGCCCAATCTGTTTGCCTCATATATTACAGGCCCGCATACAAATCCTCCGGTACCAACTGCAACATCAGGCTTGAAATCATGAATGATATCCCTGCACTTGTTCAGAGCCTTGACAAACTTCAACGGCAATCCAAGATTCTTGAACAGACTGCTTCTGTCTATTCCGGAAATCGTGATTGTCTCAAGCCTGTAATTATTTGAAGGAACAATTTTTTCTTCAATCCTCCCTTTGGCTCCGATGAAAAGAATTTCTGCTTCCTGATCAATCTTTCTGATCTCATCTGCAATCGCAATTGCCGGGAAGATGTGTCCTCCGGTTCCTCCGCCGGCAAATAAGTATCTCATCAGTCAGATCATTGAAAGTGATTCATTCACACTTTCCCTTTGAGCTGAGATATTCAGCAAGACACCAATCGCCATTGCACTGAACACGATTGAAGTTCCGCCGTAACTTACAAATGGCAGCGTTACGCCTGTTGTCGGAATTACGCCGCTTGCAACAGACATATTCACCAATGCATTGAGTGTTATCAAAGTTGTTATGCCGAATGCCAGGTATTTGCCAAAATCATTGCTCGTTTCCTTTGCAACCATGTATCCCCTGTAAATCAGTATGAAGTACAAGCTTAGCACAGCAAAAGTCCCGATGAATCCGTACTCTTCACCAATGATCGAATAAATGAAATCACCGTGCGCCTCCGGAAGAAAAAACTCCCTTTGATTTGAATTGCCGGGTCCGATTCCCGTAAGTCCGCCGTTTCCAAATCCAATGAGTGCCTGCTGAAGCTGATAACTTGTATTCCCGCTTTCTTTGTATTCCGAATATGATGTTAGTCTTGCTATGATGTAATCCTTTGACAGAATGAATATTGTAACAATTGGCACCAAAGATGCAAGCGTGAAGCCGATATGCTTTAGCTTTGCCTGTGAGAGAAAGATCATCAGCATGCTTGTGCTGAAGATTATGATAGCTACGGATAAGTTTGGCTGAATCAGCACAAGTCCGGTAACAGTTATCACATAGAACAGAACAGGCAGATAACCTTTGTAAAGCAAATTCATATAATCCTTCTTCTTCGCAAGAAGCAATGCAATGTAGATTATAAGAGAATATCTTGCGATCTCTGAAGGCTGAAAGTTTACCGGCCCGAAGCTTATCCATCTGCTTGCTCCTTTGATCGGACTTGAACCGAGAAAGACTGTGTATATCAACAGCAATATGGAGACTATTATCAGCGGCTTTGCAATTCTCTCGAGTATCCTGTAATCTATCTTTGCAATTACAAACAAGGCTACCACAGAAATGAATACCTTTATCAAATGTTGCTTGAATAAGTATCTGCTATCCTGAAATTTTTCCAGAGAAAAAGATGCGCTTGCGCTGTAAACTACACCAATACTGAATATCATGAGGATCAGTACTGAGATCAGAATCCATATGTCGGTTTTGTACTTGTGATTCACTTGAGCGCGTTTACAATTTTCTTGAATAATTCTCCCCTGTGTTCAAAACTATCAAACATGTCAAAGCTTTTGCAAGCAGGTGACAGCAGAATAATGTCTCCCGGAGCGCTTGCAGCAAACGCTTTCGCAATTGCATCTTCCATGGTATCAGCTTCCACTGTGTTAGTGAAACTTCCAAAGTGCTCGGAGATCTTCTTCCTCGATTCTCCTAAAGCTACTATTGCCTTTACCTTTTCCTTAATCAGTGAGTCAACTGAGGAATAGTCATTTCCCTTTTCTCTGCCGCCCATAATCATTACAAGATTTCCTTCAAATGCTTCCAGTGCAACTGTCATTGATTCAACATTGGTTGCCTTTGAGTCATTGAAGAACTTTGTGCCTCTGAGTTCCCGGACAAATTCAATTCTATGCTCTACACCCGGAAATGATTTAAGTGTAGAACTGATCACTTCATTCCTGATGCCGAATGATCTTGCGCTGATTGCCGCAGCAAGAGAATTGTACAAGTTGTGTTTGCCCCTTATGTTGATGTCTCGTGTTTCCATTATCTCTTCGTGAATGTTCAAAGATTTGTTGAAGCAGTACATTTTTCCGTCTTTGGCGTATGCTCCTTCATCACAGTTCCGGTAAGTTTCTTCCGTAAGTCCGAAGTATGCATTCGCTGACTTCAGCACTCCGGCGGATTCTCTTAACACCACATCATCGTAATTTATGATCATCCTGCATTCACTGTCCATATTCTCTGCAACTCTTAATTTTGCCGAGAGGTAATTCTCAAAACTTCCGTGCCAATCAAGATGATCCGGTGTAATGTTCATGATCACACCAACTGCCGGCTTGAACCGGTCAATGTCATTCAGCTGATAGCTGCTTACTTCCAGAACAACGACGCTGTCTTCTTTCAATTCATCTATAACCTCGCTGAAAGCAAGTCCAACATTTCCGCATACCTTCACATCCATACCGGCATTTCTGAATATCTCACCTGTAAGAACCGTTGTCGTTGTCTTTCCGTTTGTGCCCGTTACTGCAATTACGGGACAAGGGCAATACCAATATGCAGCTTCTATCTCAGATATGATCTTTATCCCAAGTGCTTTTGCCTTGAGAATTATTTCGCTTCCGGGAGGAACACCTGGACTCTTGACCATCACTTCACATTTGAGCACTTTGTCATCCCATCTGCCGAGACAGAGATCAATACCTGCATCTCTCAGACCCGGCTTATCCAAGTACTTGAGAACTTCTTGTGAATTCTCATCATACAGAAGAACTTTATTGCCCTTTGATGCAAGAAGCTTTGAAATTCCAACTCCGCTTCGTCCTGCGCCAACGACTGTAAAAGAACGTATATTTTTTTTTGTCATCTTACCTTCAATGATGCCAGTGTTACTATTGCAAGGATTATTCCCACAATGTAAAACCTCATGACTATCTTGGGCTCAGGTACACCCTTCAGTTCAAAGTGGTGATGAATCGGTGCCATTCTGAAAATTCTCTTTCCTTCTCCGGTTCTTACACGGGTATATTTGAAATAATATCTCTGCAATATTACTGAAAGAGCTTCTACAAAAAATATTCCGCCAAGCAGCGGCAGCATGAATTCTTTCTTTACCAAAACTGCAAGCGTGCCAACAGCACCGCCGAGTGCAAGCGAGCCTGTATCTCCCATAAATACCTGAGCAGGATAAAAGTTATACCAGAGAAAACCCAGCGCGGCTCCGCAAACTGCAGCACAATAAATGACAAGTTCACCGTTTCCTCTGAGGTAAATTATATTGAGATACTTTGCGGTCTCAATATTTCCCGACACGTACGCGATCACTCCAAGAGTAAAGACAACTATGCCAACTGTCCCTGTTGCCAGTCCGTCAAGCCCGTCTGTAAAGTTGACAGCGTTGGAAGTTGCTGTTACAATGAACACAATTATCGGCACATACATATATGAAAAATCAAATTCGAAACTCTTGAGAAATGGTATCGTGGTTATTGAATTAATTCCTTCAAACTGAGGAAGGAAATAGATCGCACATCCAACGATCAATCCAACGCTAAGCTGTCCCAACAGCTTATATCTTTCAGCCAATCCCTTCTTGTATTTCTTTACAACTTTAAGATAATCATCTGTAAAGCCGACTATGCCCAGCGCTATCGTTACAAAAAGAATTATCAGCACATAAACATTTTCAAGATCACCCCACATCAGAACGGGAAGCAGTATTGACAGCAGTATTATGAATCCTCCCATTGTCGGCGTACCTGCTTTTGACCAATGAAATTGCGGACCGTCCTCCTTTCTTGCTTCGCCAATCTGCTTCTTCTGAAGAAGCTTTATGATCCTTGGTCCAACTATAAAGCTTATCAGCAATGCAGTAATAGCTGCCAGTGCCGCCCGGAAGGTAATGAACCTGAAGATATCAAATCCCGGCGGATTGAATGTGTCGTTTATCCAGACAGCAAGTTTGTACAGCATTACTTTTCTCTTAATGAGTTAACGATCTCTTCCATCTTCATTCCTCTTGAACCTTTTACATAAACAATGTCACCTCTTCTTACTCTCTTCTTCAGAAACAAGCCAAGATCTTGCTTGTCATCAAAGTAAAAATTGTTCCTGATCTTTGCCGCAGATTCAAATGTCGAATATGATTCCTTTCCGAAAGTGTATAGATTTTCTATCCTTAGCTTTGCAGCATACTTTCCGATATCACTATGTTCGACATGACTTGATTTACCAAGCTCAAGCATGTCTCCAAGCACAGCATGCTTATTCCCTCTGACATCAGCCTCAGATAATGTCTCCAGGCCAAGCTTTACTGAATCAGGATTGCTGTTGTATGAATCGTTGATCACAGTTATCCCGTTCAGCTTCATCACTTCCATTCTCTTTGATGAGGATGGCATAAACATCTTCAGAGCTTTCTTGATTTTTGCCGCTCCGACTCCATAGAAATATCCCACAGTTGCTGCCGCAAGTCCGTTGTAGACGGAGTGCTTTCCGAAGGTTGATACCCTGGCTTCAAATCTTCCTGTCCTTGTGCTGACTTCGATGCAAGGCTGAAAATTCTTGTCATAGCCCCTAAATCTTCCTTTGACATCCGAGTCAAAGCCGTAAGAATATGTAATCCTCTTTTCATGGGAAATTGTTTTTGAGTATTTGTTTATGAACTTATCGTCAAGATTGAAAAACATGATCGCACCATCTTTCTTCCTAAGATATTCATACAATTCAAACTCCGCTTTTGCTACTCCATTAAGATCTTTGAAAAACTCCAGATGCTCTTTTCCAATGTTTGTAACCAGACCGGCATCAGGTTCTGCTATGCTGCACAAATATTCTATCTCACCAAAGTGATTGCAGCCTACTTCAAGTACGCACACCTCATGACTCTTATTAAGGTTCAACAATGTCATCGGCAATCCAAGATGGTTATTCAGATTTCCTTCCGTCTTGAGAACTCTGTACTTCTCTGACAAGATTGCCGCCGTCAGGTCTTTGGTCGTTGTCTTCCCGTTTGCACCTCCGATGCAGATAACGGGAATGTCAAATCTTCTTCTGTGGATCCTTGCCAGTTCCCCAAGTGCATCTACAGTATTCTTGACACTTATCAGAATCTTTCCCGGAAAACCTTTCGGATTCTTTCTGAGCCATTTCTCCTCAACCACAGCGGCACCGGCTCCATTGTTGAATGCATCCCTGAGAAATTTGTGTCCGTCCGTGTTGTCTCCCTTAATTGCAAAGAACAGGTCGTTTTTCTTAACCGCTCTTGAATCAATTCTTGCTGCTTTGAATCCGCGGAGATCTTTGTTCAATGTCTTCACATTTGGCTTGCCTATGCTGAGAAGATCATTGATAGATATCATCAGCCGCCTGCCAACACTGAATATTTTGAAACCATTTCGAGATCGTCAAAATGCTTCTTCACACCGTTCACTTCCTGATAGTCTTCATGACCTTTTCCGCATATCAGCACAATGTCACCCGGCCTTGACAATTCTATCCCCTTCTTAATTGCCTGTTCCCTGTCTTCAATTATTTCATAGTTCGAGTTTCCGTTTGTACCTGAAACAATTTCATCTATGATCACATAAGGATCCTCATATCTCGGATTGTCAGAAGTTATGATAGCATGATCAGAAAGCTTTACTGCAAACTTTCCCATCACGGGACGCTTTGTCTTGTCTTTATTTCCGCCGCAGCCGAATATTGTAATTACTCTTCCGCCCTCTGCACCAAGCTTTACAAGATCCCTGGCTGCCTCTATCGCATTCTTAAGTGAGTCAGAAGTGTGGGAATAGTCAACTACTGCTGCGGCTCCGTTTGGCAGATCGATCCTGTTGAATCTTCCGCGGACAGATTCAAAGCTGTTAACTGCTTCTGATATTGTCTTCAGATCAATTCCGTTTTTCAGCGCAATGGATGCGGATGCAAGTATGTTGTAAATGTTGAACCTTCCGGTAAGACCCGATTCGATCTTCCGGGTTTCGCCTTCGTATCTCAGATCAAATCTAATTCCGGATACCGATATGTTCACATTCTCCGGTTTGAGGTCACTCATACTTTCAACTGAATAAAAGAACTTCTCAGCTTCTGTTCCGCCAAGAATTGATTCACCGTATTTGTCATCAATATTGGAAATTGCAATTTTTCCCGGTTTAAGCCCGTCAAAGAGTATCTTCTTTGCTTTAAAATACTCCTCCATGCTTCCATGAAAATCGAGATGCTCACTTGTGAGATTCGTAAATAATGCAGTCCGAAAATTCAATCCGTAAACTCTGTCCATAACAATGGCAATAGATGAGACTTCCATTGCGCAATACTTCATGCCCGCTCCCAACATTTCTCTGAGAAGCTTGTTAAGTTCTACTGAATCAGGTGTAGTAAGTGACGCCCCGCCTTTGACTGAACCGTATTCATAATTTATCGTACCGATCAGTCCGCATGGCAATCCTGCATGTTCAAAAATGCTTCTGGTAAGAAATGCAGTAGTCGTCTTTCCGTTTGTGCCTGTGATGCCTATCAGACCCAGTTCTGAAGATGGATCACCGTAAAGTACATTGCTCATTGATGCCATTGCCTTTCTGATCCTCGCCGTCATTATTTCTCCTTCATCATTCAGTCTCTCTGCTGATGATTCAATTATCACAGCTGAAGCCCCTTTTGACAAAGCATCTTTAATGTACTTTGAACCGTCATCCCTGAGTCCTCTGATTGCGAAGAAAACATTTCCGGGTTCGACTTTCCTTGAGTCATATGCAAGACCTGTAACAATAAAATCTTCTCCGGTAAATTCGGAAAATGATTCGCTGCTTTTGCTTATCAGCTCGGAGAACTTCATGGCTTTTCTCCGCAGTAGATTAATATCTTTGAGCCGGGCAATTGCTTTGTCCCCGGAGCAGGTGTCTGATCAATTATCTTTCCGCTGCCGTCAACGGCGATCTCAAATCCACCCGAAAGAATCTTGTTCATTCCTTTCCTTACACTCATCCCCCTTACATCCGGAACCACCAGCAGTCTGTCACCCGTAACTTCAGCGTTCTTTACCGTGAGCTTTACTTTCAAACCTGATTCGGGATCAATTGATAAATTTGCTTCCGGCTGTTGAGAAACTACAATTACTACTCCTGCCGGAGATGTTGTATTGCCTTCATTGATCACTTCAAATTTTAGTCCGGATTCTTCGAGTATTCCTGCCGCTGTTTCTAATTTGAGATTCATTACATTAGGCATCATAATTCTGCTGTCAACTTCATCAGTTCTAGTGTCAATTTGCGACGGATTGAAACTCACATTTGAAAATCGGCTGAGCTCCGTGTTTCCTTCTCCTGCAAAGTTTACGATCTTCTCTGCTATTCTCCTGAAGATAGGAGCGGCTACTTTTCCGCCATAAAATTCACCTGACTTTGGATTGTTCAAGATCACAGTGATAAGAATCTTCGGATCTTCAGCCGGAAGATATCCGACAAATGAAGCGTTGTGTGAACTGCTTGAATACTTGCCTTCTACTAGTCTCTGTGAAGTTCCTGTCTTGCCGGCAACCCTTACTCCTTCAAGTTTTGCGTCAGTACCTGTTCCTCTTTCAACCACACCGGTAAGAAGTTCAGTGAGATTCCTGGATGTGTTTTCTGAAATTACCTGCCTTAACAGATTAGGTTTGTTTTCAAAAATTGTTTCTCCTCCTGATGTTGTTTCCTTCTTGACAATGTACGACTTCATCATCATTCCCTTGTTCGCTACTGCGGCATAAGCATTTGAGATTTGCATGGCATTGACAAGCACTTCATAACCAATAGACATGTACGGAAGTGAAAATGAAGAAAAGTCTATGGGTCTCTTCAGCAATCCCTTGTTCTCTACCGGTAGCTCAACTCCGCTGTAGATGCCAAATCCGAAATCACGTGAATATTTGTAGAATCTCTCAGACCCGATCTTGAGAGCTATCTTTCCAAAACCCACATTGCTTGATTGTTCAAGCACCTCCTGAAATGTCATGCTCTTAGAGGAGTGTACATCAGTAATTCCAATACCTTTGACTTCATTAATACTCTCAGTCTGAATGATCGAGTTCTTGTTCTCGATGTTCTCTTCAAGAGAAGCTGCAGCTGAAATTATTTTAAATGTTGAACCCGGTTCATATATATCTGAGATGACAGCATTCTTCATGCCTATTGTGTCCTGCAAAGTGATATTGTTCGGGTCAAATGTGGGATATGAACACATTGCTATGATCTCACCTGTCTTCACAGACATCACAACCGCCTTACCGCCGTCTGCATTGAATTCCTTAACTCCTGCGGCAAGTTCCTCTTCTGCAAATCTCTGAACGTTTATATCAATTGTAAGAACTATGTTGTTTCCGTTCTCAGCATCTTTCTTCGGAAACTCAGGTGATGGCCGATTGTTTCCTTTTCCGTCTCTCTGCATAATTACAAAGCCTTCTTTACCTGACAAAACATTGTCCATAGAAAGTTCTATTCCCGTCTGACCTTTGTTCTCAGCATTCGTAAAACCAATTACCTGAGATGCAAGACTTCCGTAATTGTAAATTCTCTTCGGTTCTTTCAGAACAATTATCCCCGGAATGTCGAGCGTATCAAGCCCGTTTACGGTAGTTGCATCGATCTTCTTCTCCAAGTAAATGAATGATGTATTCGGAGCATTGAGTTTCTGCAGATATTCATCCTTGTTCTTTCCGAAAGTCCTTGAGAATAACTCTGCAGTCTTCTCCGCATCTGTCACCATGTTCGGGTCCGCTGCAAAGGACAGCTCGTATGAATTCGAAACCAGCACATTCATATTCCTATCAAATATCAGACCTCGGAACGGAGTAAGAACAAATTTATTTTCATATTGCTTTCGGGCAGCTGTCTTGTATTTCTCAGAGTCTATAAGTTGAACCCTCACCAGATTTACCAGTATCATAATGAATACGGCAAACAGAAGGAGAAAGACCAGATTGATCTTTCTTCGCTGTATCAACGGCTTATCAGGGCTCCTGTAGACTTTGTAATTCAAAATGATTCTTTGGACAGATCTGATTTTTTCAAAACAACTTTCTTGTTTGTATTTATTGACGACTCCTTGTATTTCAATGCGAATTTGTTTCCGGCTATGTTGCTTATCCTGTCAAAGCTGCTCAGCTTTTCAACTTCAGAAAGAAGCATGTCATTCGACTGCGCCTTCCTCCTTATTTCTTCTTTCAGCAGATTGTTGCCAACAGCCAGTTTGTTTATTTGAATGCTGCTGCTGATGTAAATTACTATGATTGTACAAGTTACAATCAACGTGAGCAAAAGGTAAAACAGCGAGAGTTTCTTCTTGTTGGTATTCTTCATATTTGTTCAGATTATTTCCGCAGCTCTTAGTTTTGCGCTGCGGGATCTTCTGTTGATTTTAATTTCCTGCAATCCCGGCATAACCGGCTTCTTTGTAAGTATGTTTAAGAACTTTCCTTCTTCGTTATCAATCCTCTTTTTGTAATAATGGTCTCGGAAAAAGTTTTTCACAATTCTGTCCTCAAGCGAGTGATAAGAGACAACAACAATCCTGCCTCCGGTCTCTGTCAATCTTAACGCTGTCTCAAGTACACTCCGCAGATTCTGCATCTCATTGTTCACTTCTATCCTCAATGCCTGAAAGATCTTTGACAAAAAATCCATTCTGCTTTTTCTGCCTATCTTGTACTCATCCTCGATCACCTCCGCCAGTTCGAATGTCATGGTAATCCTTTTCTTCCTTCTTGATGCTGTTATCGCCGCAACAAGCCGTCTTGCTTTTCCTATGTCTCCATATTCTTCAAAAAGCTTCTCCAGACTCTTTGCATCGTAATCATTGATCACATCCTCTGCCGTGAGCTTGTCTGACTTCGACGCTCTCATGTCAAGCGGTGTATCACGCATGTAACTGAATCCCTCTTCGTGTTCCAACTGAAACGACGAGAGTCCGAGATCAAGAACTATTCCTGAAATCGAACTGACGCCAATACCCGCAAGCAACTTAGCTGCATCACCAAAGTTGCCTTCAATTATCGTAAGCCGGTCAGAGCAAAACTCAAGCTGCTTCTCTGCAAAATCTATTGCGTTCAGATCCTTGTCAATTGCAACAATCTTGTCGGTTGATTCCGTGAGTTTGCAGATCAAATTTGTATAACCACCGGCACCAAGCGTTCCGTCAACAAAGATCCTGTTTCGCAGATTCGGATTGATCAGCAGATCTACTGCTTCATGAGAAAGAACCGGAATATGAAATTCACTGGACACCTTTTATATTAGTGTCTCAAAACTTCGGAGAATTTATTATCTCTGATACTTTTTCGGCAATCTCTTCGTAAGACTTTGACATGGACGTGTCATAGTTTTGCTTTATCTCCGGATCCCATATTTCCATTTTGTCCAGCAGACCGACTACAATTACTTCTTTCTTTAATTTAGCAAATTGCATAAGTTGCGGAGGTATGAGTATCCTGTTTTGGGAATCAAGTTCAACTTCATTGACGAGACTGAGAAATTGTCTGACAAAAAATCTTTGTTCGGCATTGAACTGATTATAACTGGAAAGTCCGGTCTTTACTTTTTCCCATTCATCCAAAGGATACATAAGGAGGCATTCGTCGAGACCGCGCGTGAGAACAAGTTTGTTATCCGCTTCCGGTTTCATGAATTTTCGAAATTTGGTCGGCAGCATTAATCTTGACTTCGTGTCAAGATTGCAAACCGAATGCCCCTGAAACATTAATTTTCTTTTGTTTTTAATGTTTTCTGAACGGGAAAATTATTTCCACTTTTCCCCACTTTTTACCACTTTGATACAAAAATAGGCAAATTAATTCAAAAGTCAAATCAATATTTGGAACGGAGCATTATATTGTCAGCGAGTTACAGAATTGAAGGCATGAATTGCTAACTGGCTATAGGTTGGTTTGGTGAGATGTCCGTGGGAGCATAATTTCTGTGTCTCATGTTTACTACAAAACTTGTTCTTATCTAAATTGGATTTCCAATATGAGTGACAGAAGGTCCGTTTCCTCGTTTTCATTACTATAACGTAACGACAAAATTCTCATTCCATAAAAGGATTCATCTGATGTAACTTTCTATTATTAGAAATTTCAGATGCTGCCATTTTTCAGTTTGCGAAAAAGCAGATGCATAACCTTCCTTAAAAAAAAAAGCCGTCTGAAATTCAGACGGCTTCTTCTATAACTAATGCTATTTGATTGTTACTCTGTTTCGATTTCTTCTTGAACTTTCTTCTTTGATCTTGCTTTTGGCTTTTCAGGAATTTCTTCTTCAGACTCTTCCCTTGGGGATACAATAATTTCTCTGTATTTCCTCAATCCTGTTCCCGCAGGAATAAGTTGTCCGATGATGACATTCTCCTTAAGACCAAGAAGTTGATCAACCTTTCCTCTGATCGCGGCATCCGTAAGCACCTTCGTAGTTTCCTGGAATGATGCTGCCGAAATGAAGCTCTCAGTCGTAAGAGAAGTCTGCGTAATACCAAGCAAGACCGGCTCGCCGGTTGCCGGGATTGTCTCCCGTGACTTGATCGGCGCAGCATCTTTCTTCTTCAATGCCGCATTCAATTCCTTCACTTCTTTCTTTGGCATTTTTGCACCTTCGACAATCTTATCGCTGTCACCCGGATCTGTCACAATGACCATGCCTTTGAGCTTCTCATTCTCATCCGCAAAAAGATTCTTGTGAATGACGTCTCCTTCGAGAAAATTCGTATCACCGGTATCAGTAACTTTCACTTTCTGAAGCATCTGACGAACAATAACTTCAATATGCTTGTCATTTATCTTCACACCCTGAATTCTGTAAACTTCCTGAATTTCGTTCACAAGATATTCCTGTACCTCAGATACACCTTTTATCTTCAGAATATCCACAGGATCAAGCGCACCGCCGGTCAGCTGTTCTCCTGATTTTACCTGATCGCCGTGCCTTACAAGAATATGCTTTCCGATTGGGATCTTGTAATCCACTACCTTGCTGCCATCCTTGCTGATGATCTTGAGCTCACGGCTTCCTCTTGTGATCTTTCCGATTTCAACTGCACCATCGATCTCTGCAACTTTTGCAGGATCACTTGGACTTCTGGCTTCAAACAATTCAGTAACCCTTGGAAGACCTCCCGTGATATCCCTTGTCTTTCCTGACTCTCTCGGGATCTTAACAATAATAGTTCCTGCCTTTACTTCATTGCCGTCATCAACCAGCAGATTTGCCTTTGCCGGAATAAGATAAGAACTTAATGCCTTTTCGGTTTTCGGACTTGTGATCTGAATCGCAGGTGATTTTGTCTTGTCACGGCTTTCAATTACGATCTTCTGGAAGTGACCTGTCTGCTCATCCCTGATCTGTTCATACTGCCTGCCCTCTTCCATGTCAACATACTGAATGATACCATCATCTTCTGCAACTATAACTTCATTGTACGGATCCCATTCGTATAGAAGTCCATTCTTCTTAACCTTCTCGTTGTTCTTTACTTTCAGATGCGCTCCGTATGATACTTTATACTTCGCAAGCTGAGAATCATTTTCATCAACAATATAGATCATTCCGTTTCTGCTCAGCGAAACATATTCTGTTCCAAGAGTTCCTTTGTATTCAACTATTCTGATATTTGCAAACTTCACCTTACCTTCAAACTTGGAAACGATCTGTGACTGTGTTATGATCTTGCTTGCGGTACCGCCGATGTGGAAGGTTCTTAGTGTAAGCTGTGTTCCGGGCTCGCCAATGGATTGAGCAGCAATAATTCCAACGGCTTCACCAACTTCAACAAGCTTTCCTGTTGCAAGATTTCTTCCGTAACAGTTTGCGCAAACACCTCTCTTTGTTTCACAAGTCAGCACCGAACGTATCTCTACAGAATTGATCGGTGTTTCTGAAACCATCTGAGCTTCAGTCTCAGTGATGAGCTCACCCGATTTTATTATGACCTTCTTTGTAAGAGGATCGACTACATCATGCACCGCAACTCTACCGAGAATTCTCTCGGCAAGTGTCTCCTTCACATCTTCACCTTCTTTCAGAGCTTCTGTCATTACACCTCTGAGCACACCGCAATCGCTTTCGGTAATGATCACATCCTGAGCTACGTCAACAAGTCTTCTCGTCAGATATCCCGCATCTGCAGTCTTCAAAGCCGTATCGGCAAGTCCCTTTCTCGCACCGTGAGTTGAAATGAAGTACTCAAGGATCGAAAGCCCTTCCTTAAAGTTTGCTAGGATCGGATTCTCAATGATCTCACCTGCTTGTCCTGTCATTGACTTCTGCGGCTTCTGCATAAGTCCTCTCATACCTGCAAGCTGGCTGACCTGTTCCGCCGAACCTCTTGCACCCGAATCAATCATCATGTGAAGTGAATTGAATCCAAGTTTGGACCTTGTAAGATTTTGCATCAGGTCTCTCTTCACTTCATCCCGCACGTGTGTCCAGATATCTATAACTTTGTTGTATCTTTCGTTTTCTGAAATTATACCTCGTGACTTAGACTTCTCTATGCCTTCTACTTTCTTCAGGGCTTCTTTGATGATGTCGTTCTTTGAATCAGGAACCTCAATATCATCAATGTTTACAGAAAGGCCGCCAAGCGTAGCATACTTGAATCCTATTTCCTTAAGATCATCAAGGAATTTTGCCGTTACAAGATTGCCGACAGTATTGTAGATCATGCCAATGATCTCAATGATCTTCTTTTTTCTGAGAAGCTCATTGATAAATGGCACATCCTTCGGAACGATCTTATTGAAGATTACTCTTCCTGTCGTAGTTTCAATCATCTTGCCATTGATCCTTACTTTAATCCTTGCATGAAGTCCGAGCATCTTGTTGTCAAATGCAATGACAACTTCTTCAGGAGATGAAAACATCTTACCTTCACCTTTGTCGCCCTTCAGTTCTTTCGTCAGATAGTAACAGCCCAGAATCATTTCCTGGTTAGGAATGGTAATTGGCGCACCATTCTGAGGTGAAAGAATATTGTGCGATGAAAGCATCAGGATCTGCGCTTCAAGCTGCGCCTCAAAAGACAATGGAACGTGTACAGCCATCTGGTCACCGTCAAAGTCTGCATTGAATGCAATACAAACGAACGGATGAAGCGTGATGGCCTTTCCCTCTATCAGGACCGGCTGAAATGCCTGTATGCTGAGCCTGTGAAGAGTAGGTGCACGGTTTAGCATTACCGGGTGCCCGTCAATCACATTCTCGAGAATGTCCCAAACTTCAGGTGTTCTCTTATCAATTAATTTCTTTGCGCTCTTTACAGTCTTAACATAATCCCTGTCAATCAGTCTTCTAATAACAAACGGCTTGAACAGTTCAAGCGCCATATCCTTGGGCAATCCGCACTGATGCAGTTTCAGTTCAGGTCCGACAACGATTACAGACCTTCCTGAATAATCAACTCTCTTGCCAAGAAGGTTCTGTCTGAATCTCCCCTGCTTTCCTTTGAGAATATCAGACAAGGACTTAAGTGCCCTGTTCTCTGCCTTAACTGCAGTCACTCTTCTTGAGTTGTCAAGCAATGCATCAACTGCTTCCTGAAGCATTCTCTTTTCATTTCTTAGAATTACTTCCGGTGCCTTAATATCTATGAGTCTCTTTAGTCTGTTGTTTCTGATAATGACTCTTCTGTACAGATCATTCAGATCACTCGTTGCAAATCTTCCGCCTTCGAGCGGAACAAGAGGCCTGAGCTCTGGGGGAATGACAGGTACTACATCAAGTACCATCCACTCAGGAAGATTCGGCCTTGAACCCGGCTTTGTTCTGAATGCTTCAAGAACTCTGAGTCTCTTGATATTCTCAGTCTTCTTCAACACTGAAGGATCATCCTTCAATTCAGCTCTCAGCCTTGCAATTTCCTCTTCCATATTGATCCTGTGAAGAAGTTCCTTTATCGCTTCTCCGCCCTGACCTACTACAAATTTTTTCGGATCGTCATCTTCAAGCGCATGTTCTTCATCTGTCATGCTGTCAAGCACTTCGTTAACTTCTTCTTCGGTAAGCAGCTGCAATTTCTTGTATTGCGATTTGCCCGGATTGATCACCACATACGTTTCGTAATATATAATTCTCTCGAGATCCTTTGATGAGATGCCAAGCGTCTGTCCTATTTTTGATGGCATGGATCTGAAATACCAGATGTGAACGACCGGAACACTCAGAGTGATATGTCCCATTCTTTCTCTTCTGACACTCTTCAGATTGATTTCAACTCCGCACCTGTCGCACACAATACCTTTATATCTTATGCCCTTATACTTTCCGCAGTGACATTCCCAGTCTCTGACAGGTCCGAATATCTTCTCACAGAACAAACCGTCTTTGTCCGGTTTGAATGTTCTGTAATTAATAGTTTCAGGCTTCAGTACCTCTCCATATGATCTTGTGACAATGGAATCTGTTGAGGCGAGATTTATCGAAATCTTTCCAAATCTCTTTCGCTTGTGCTCTGTTTTAAAAGCCATTGTGTTTAAAATAAATTTTTGTTTTAAAATTGGATTACATCACTTCGCTGCATATTCATCTACTCTTCCAGATTCACATCCAGACACAATCCCTGAAGTTCTTTCAGCAATACGTTGAAAGATTCAGGTATTCCGGGTTCAGGAAGGTTTTCACCTTTTATGATTGATTCATAGACCTTGCTTCTTCCGGTTACATCATCACTCTTGTAAGTCAGCATCTCCTGCAGAATGTGCGCTGCGCCATATCCCTGCAATGCCCAGCATTCCATCTCTCCAAACCTCTGTCCGCCGAATTGCGCTTTTCCACCAAGCGGCTGTTGAGTTATCAGCGAATATGGTCCGATAGACCTTGCATGCATCTTATCATCCACAAGGTGTGACAGCTTAAGCATGTAAATGAATCCAACTGTTACCTGCTGATCAAATTTCTCTCCGGTCTTACCGTCATAAAGATCAGTTCTCGAGTTTGTGCTCAATCCCGCCGCTTCAAGTGTGTTCATGATTTCATCTACAGATGCTCCGTCAAATATCGGCGTGGCAAATTTTACTCCAAGTTTCTTGGCAGCCCACCCGAGCGCTGTTTCATAAAGCTGCCCGAGATTCATTCTCGAAGGCACGCCAAGCGGATTAAGAACAATGTCAACAGGTGTTCCGTCCGGAAGGAACGGCATGTCTTCCTGAGGAACGATCTTCGCTACAACACCCTTGTTGCCGTGTCTTCCTGCCATCTTATCACCAACGGAGAGTTTTCTCTTTTTGGCAACATATACTTTAGCAAGCTTCACAACACCGGTAGGCAACTCATCTCCGAGCTTAACCTTATCTTTGAGTCTCTTATATCTTTCCTCAATCTCGTTCATCTTGAAACTGTAATTCCTGGAGATGTCCGGAATAAGCGATAGAGCCCTCTTATTGTCGGTCCAGTCATGATCAAAATCAAAATCAGATAATTCATAGCCCTGATTTTCGATCAGATTAATGAATGTTTCCGGTTTGAATTTTACACCGCTCTTGATAATGAAATTGCCTTTCCTGTCCTTCAATCCTTTCGAATCTTTTCCGTCAAGCAGAGTATCAAACTTCTCGGCAATCTTTCTGTTGAGGTCTTTGATCTCTTTCTTTCTCTCGGCCTCAAACCTGTCTATTCTTCTCTTTTCATCTCTCTTGCTTTCCGTGTCTCTTGTCTTTCTTGAAAACAGCTTCTTGTTGATGACTACTCCCTTTAGTCCGGGAGGAGCTTTCAGCGAAGCATCTTTTACATCACCGGCCTTATCTCCGAAAATTGCACGAAGAAGTTTTTCTTCCGGTGTTGGTTCTGTTTCTCCTTTCGGAGTGACTTTGCCTATAAGTATGTCGCTTTCCTTAACTTCTGCACCAACTCTTACAACACCATTTTCATCAAGGTCCTTTGTTGCTTCTTCACTGACATTTGGAATTTCCTTCGTCAGCTCTTCCTCACCTCTTTTAGTATCTCTTACTTCGAGGCTGAATTCTTCTATGTGTATCGAGGTATATACATCATCTGCAACCAGCTTCTCGCTAATGACAATGGCATCTTCGAAGTTATATCCGCGCCAGGGCATAAATGCAACCAGCACATTCCTTCCAAGGGCAAGTTCACCGTGCTGTGTTGAAGATCCGTCTGCAAGTATATCACCCTTCTTTACTCTCTGGCCTTCTGTTACAACCGGCCTTTGGTTTATTGATGTATCCTGATTTGTTCTGAGAAACTTGATGAGCTGATATTCAACAAGCTTTCTGTCATCAAAGCTCAAAAGACTCTCATCAGAATCATCCTTCACATTGTACCTGACAATTATCTTATCTCCGGAAACATACTCAACAACTCCGTCATTCTCTGCCGCAAGCATTGTTCTGGAATCTCTTGCAACGATCTCTTCGAATCCGGTTCCCACTACAGGAGCTTCCGGCCTCAGAAGCGGTACTGCCTGCCTCTGCATATTGCTGCCCATCAGCGCTCTGTTTGCATCATCATGCTCAAGGAACGGGATCAATGCTGCTGCCGCACTGACGATCTGGTTAGTGGCAACATCCATGAAATCAATTTCCTCGTGTTTAAACAACGGGAAGTCACCTTTGAATCTTCCCTTGACTCTTTCATTGACAAATCTCCCCTTCTTATCCAACGGCTCATTTGCCTGTGCTATTCTGTAGAAGTCTTCCTTCTCTGCAGACAGATATTCAATTTTATCCGTAACAACCTGGTTCTCAACTTTTCTGTAAGGAGTCTCAATGAATCCAAGTTCGTTTACTCTTGAATGAATACAGAGTGAAGAAATAAGACCGATGTTTGGTCCTTCCGGAGTTTCAATCGGACAGAGTCTTCCATAATGTGTATAGTGAACATCTCTTACTTCAAATCCCGCTCTCTCTCTGGAAAGTCCGCCTGGTCCAAGTGCACTGATCCTTCTCTTGTGAGTCATCTCTGCAAGAGGATTAGTCTGATCCATAAACTGTGACAGCTGACTTGTTCCGAAGAAAGAAGCCAGGGCGCTGGTTATAGGTCTTGCACTTATTAGCCTTGTGGGCGTCAGGTTCTCCTCATCATGAATGCTCATCTTGTCTCTGATAGTCCTGGACATTCTTGAAAGCCCAAGCGAAAACTGAGCAGACAACTGCTCGTTCACTGTTCTAACTCTTCTGTTTCCAAGATGGTCTATATCATCAACTTCCTTCTTGTTATCAACGAGATCTCTTATATGATTGATGATGTTTACAATATCTTCAAGCGTCAGGATAGTTGTGTGCCTGTCGATGTCTGTGTTGAGCTTGTAATTTATCTTATATCTTCCGACTTCACCCAGATCATATTTCTTCGGATTGAAAAATAGTTTTTCAATGTAACTTCTGGCACTCTCGCTTTCTGATTCAATCATGCTCGAAGATTTTCTATCCTTGGACGGTGTTGTTTCAGGAAGCTTTTCCAGAAGTTCACTTTCATCATTATCGCTCATGATGGTGTTGAAGATTATTTCTTCACCATCCGTAATATCTAACTTCTTCAGTTTGAGTTCGCCAACTTTAGACTGGACAGCTGTAAGAAGTTGTTCTCCTGAAAGCAACGAGTTCTCCGGAATACCTGTATCTTCTCCCGTATCCTTATTCACAACATTTTCAACTACTATTCTGTCAACATAATCAAGATAGTTCTTGTCATTGAGTTTCACAGTTTCTGCAAGTCCGAAAAGGTCAAGCATTTGTGATTTCTCATTGATTCCAAGGGCTTTCAGCAATGTTGAGAAATAAAATTTCTTCTTTCTGTCAACGTATGCATAGAGCAGATTATTTATATCGGTGGTAAACTCAACCCATGATCCTCTGAAAGGAATTACCCTGGCTGAATACAATTTCGTTCCGTTAGCATGTATTGATTCACTGAACACTACTCCCGGAGATCTGTGAAGCTGGCTGACAATGACTCTTTCAGCACCGTTGATAATGAAGCTGCCTCTTGGAGTCATGTATGGAAGATTCCCCAGATAAACATCGTTCTCGATAGTATAGTTATATTCCTTTGCTGCAGTATTCGGCTTTGTTGAGAGTCTCAGCCTTGCCTTTACCTGAACAGCATAAGTAAGCCCCTGCTCCTGACATTCAATAACGGAGTAATGCGGCTTTTCAAGATAGTAGTCAACAAATTCAAGAAGGGCTGTCTCCCTCGAATCTGTTATCGGAAAGTTATCTTCAAAAACTTTTTGCAGTCCCTGCGATTTTCTCTTGCTGGCAGGTATGTCTTCCTGCAAAAAATCTTTATACGACTGTACCTGAACTTTTAGAAGGTCAGGTGGATCATGTTCTAGCGGAGTCTTGGCAAACGTAAGTCTGTCATTTTTCGCACTAATCGGCTTCAATCCAAGATCAACTTCTCTTGATTCCAATTTATTTAACCCCCGGTTAATTTAATGAATAATCCCGACATCAGAATTCTTGTCGGGACTATGCAATTTTTGAAAAGAAATTACGTAAAATATAAGGATGTTGAAGGAATTACTTTATTTCAACTTTAGCACCAGCGGCTTCAAGTTCAGCTTTGAGCTTGTCTGCGTCTGCTTTTGAAATATTTTCCTTAACAGGCTTTGGTGCGCTTTCAACAAGTGATTTGGCTTCTGTTAGTCCAAGTCCTGTTGCATTCTTTACAGCTTTGATAACATTGATCTTCTGTGCGCCTGCGTCTGCAAGTATAACAGTAAATTCAGTCTGCTCTTCTGCTGCCGGAGCTGCTGCTGCCGGAGCACCGCCTGCTACCATTACCGGAGCTGCTGCAGTGACACCGAATTTATCTTCAAGGATCTTCTTAAGTTCTGATGCTTGAGTTAATGTGAGTTCGCCAATCTTATCGGCAATTTCCTGTACTGACATTTGTTGACCTCTTTTTGTTAAATTTTATTAAAAAATTAAGCGGCTTTTTTCTTTGCCACTTCTTCTATTACACTGAACAGATCCCTCATTACGGCATTAAGTGAACCGACAATGCCTGATGCGGGTGAATTCAATGAACCAAGTATGCTTGCGATCAGCTCTTCTTTCGAAGCTAGTGATGCAAGTTGGTTCAGTTGCTTCGAATCGTAAACCTCATTTTCAACGATAGCCAGCTTAAGTTTCGGTTTCTCAGTCTTCTCAGCAAATTTTTTGATTATCTTGGCCGGTGCAACCGGATCTTTCGACGTGAAAATAATACCTGTCGGGCCATTTAAAGTTTCATTGAGCAGATCATAGTGAGAAGAATATTTACCGGAATCCTTAAGTGCACGGGCTGTCAATCTGTTCTTGACAACTTTGTACTTGATCTCAGACTTGTAAAATTCCTTTCTCAGCTCATTAACTTGCTCAACTGTCAATCCCGTGAAATCCGTCAGGTACATAGATTCAGATGCTTCTATGAGTTCCCTTATCTCCTTCACTGCATTGACTTTCTGCTCTTTGTTCATTGTGGACCTTTTAGATTAATTGTGCATTGCATTTTTGCCTGCCTGAAGCGGGGCAGGTATATATTACCTGAGTGCGTAATTTCTTCGTGTTAAGCAGCAGTCTTTGCAACTGACATGCTTTTGTCAACTTTTATTCCCGGACCCATTGTACTCGAAAGAGTGATGCTCTTTATGTATGTACCCTTTGCTGCCGGCGGTTTCAGTTTTACGATCATATTGACAAATGCCTGAGCATTCTCCTGTATCTTTGTCTCGTCAAATGAAAGCTTACCAATTATCGAATGAACAATGCCGGTCTTGTCAACCCTGAAATCAATCTTTCCTGCTTTTACTTCTTTCACTGCCTGACCAACATTTGGCGTAACAGTACCGCTCTTTGGATTCGGCATGAGCCCTCTTGGTCCAAGTATCTTTCCGATCTTACCGAGTTCACTCATTGTATCAGGCGCCGCAATTATCACATCAATGTCTGTCCACCCTTCCTGAATCTTCTTGACATAATCTTCAAATCCGACATGCTCTGCACCGGCTTCCCGCGCCTCATCCTGCTTTTCGGGTTTGGCTATCACCAATACCCTAACGCTTTTGCCTGTTCCATTTGGAAGGGCTACTGTACCTCTTACAACCTGGTCTGCATGCTTGGGATCAACTCCGAGTCTTACTGCAATATCTACAGACTCATCAAACTTTGCCTTCTTGGCCTTCTTAAGAATTGAAACTGCCTCGCTGAGACTGTATTCCTTTGCAGTGTCAATTGCCTTAACATTTTCCTTTTGTTTCTTTGTGAGCTTCATTGAAAATTAGATTTAGTTTTCTACGGTAATTCCCATACTGCGGGCCGTACCTGCAACAAGCTTCATTGCAGCATTAACATCGTGCACATTCAGATCCGGCATCTTTGTTTCCGCAATTTCCTGAAGTTGCTTCTTAGATACCTTGCCGACCTTTGTCTTATTAGGAACTCCTGAACCTTTTTCAAGTCCGGCTGCTCTTAAGAGCAGTATTGCTGCCGGTGGAGTCTTCGTAATAAACGTAAACGATTTATCAGAAAAAACTGTGATAACTACCGGAATTATCAAGCCCTTCTTTTCCTGCGTTCTTGCATTGAACTGCTTGCAGAATTCCATTCCGTTTACTCCCCTTTGTCCGAGAGCAGGTCCCACCGGAGGAGCCATTGTTGCATTGCCTGCCGGTATCTGAAGCTTTATGAATCCTGTGATTTTCTTTGCCATAAAAAGGTTTTTTTAGACTATTTTTCTTTTTCTATCTGAGTTATTTCAAGTTCGATCGGTGTCTTTCGTCCAAATATGCTCACCATTACCTTGACCTTTAGCTTTTCAAGATTTACTTCGAGTATATTTCCGCTGAAATTGTTGAACGGACCACTTGTAACTTTTACCGGATCTCCAACATTAAGATTCACATCAAGTTTTTCTTCAACACTTTCTTCATTAAGAATCGATTTGATTCTCTTTATCTCACTGGACTTTATTGGCGTGATATCAAGTCTCTTTCCTTTGACACTCTTCGATCCAACCATGTTTATGATCGAAGGAGTCTTTGAAATGAAGTCCCTTATATTATCATCAAGATCCGCTTCCAGCAAAATGTATCCCGGAAGGAAACTCTTTTCCTTCGCTTTCTTTTTTCCACCCTTAACTTCATATACCTTTTCCATCGGGATAAGAACGTTTCTTATCCTGCTTTCAAGACCCTCATTCCTTATCTCAGTATCAAGATATACTTTGACCTTCTTTTCGTGACCCGAAATTACCCTTACAGCATACCACCTGAAACTTCCCTGATCCTCTTCTTCAGGTTCAGCTGATTCAGCATTTAAATTATCGGTTTCTGTCATTTCTGTTTCTTCGGGAGTTGCGCTATTACTCATTATCTCTTAATCTCTTTTAAAATATTGCTTTCAGCAGTTCACTGATGCCTTTGTCAATAATATAAACAAACACAGCCGAGATCAGCATTGTTATGATGACAATCTTAGTTGAATCAATAAGCTCCGGCTTCTTTGGCCAGGAGACTTTCTTCATCTCTTTGTAAATATCCTCGAAAAAATTGATTATCTTGTCTTTCATTCGCTTTTTAAGTTTTCTGCGTTCCGCACGGGAGGAGGGACTCGAACCCCCAACCAACGGTTTTGGAGACCGCTACTCTACCAATTGAGCTACACCCGTAAACACTTTATTTGGATTCCCTGTGAAGTATGTGCTGCTTTGTCCATTTGCAGTACTTCTTCAACTCAAGCCTCTCTTTGGAATTGATCCTGTTCTTAAATGATACATAAACAGATTTTCCCTTGTGAGGTCCTTCAATGCTTACAAGTTTGATTTTAACGCGTGATCCTTCTTTTGCCATGACTGATTATAGAATTTTTCTTTCAGGTTATACCGGATTTCTGTGAAGAATTAATTGAATTGGCAATCCATTTCACAAAATACATCAGACCTTCCAACCGGGAAACTTCTGATGCTCTTTGAGCTGATGACCGGGATTGAACCGGTGACCTCTTCCTTACCAAGGAAGTGCTCTACCAACTGAGCTACATCAGCATTCATCCGAGCGGGAGACGGGACTCGAACCCGCGACCAACAGCTTGGAAGGCTGTGACTCTACCAACTGAGTTACTCCCGCAAAATGACAAAAAACTCATTCTGTGGGTAGGGAAGGATTCGAACCTCCGAAGACATTAGTCGTCAGATTTACAGTCTGATGCATTTGGCCGCTCTGCAACCTACCCATGCCTAAACAGTTTAGAGTTCAGGGAAAGATATCAAAATATTGATTTCGAATTTGTGATGCAATAGATTTTTTGGTCACACAATGCAAAATTGTGTTTTTTGGTCTAACCGGTCGACCGGATAATTTATCAATGAAATCGTCCGTTGATATCAACTTATTTTTGAATACGGTTATCGGAAGCAGTCAGACTGATGGAATCAGTATAATGATATAAAATCCTCAATTAGCAGGACAATCATTGCAGATTAAGCTTCAAAAGGCTGTCTACCCTTGCTTTCTGTCTTCGAAGATTCTTTAATCTCTCATTTAACGCACTCCATTCAGAATCATTTCCTTCTGCGTTTGCAGTTTCCTCAGAATCAAAGAATGATACATAAGATTGAACAAGCTTTCCGCCATCGTCATCAGACAATCTTGACTTTCCGTTAGGATAACAACTGATATTTACAAGTTGTCCGGTTGTGTAATCCCTGGTTGAACTTTTCAACAAGATTATATTATCGGAACCTGTTTCTCTCGCAAGGTATGAACCATTGCCAATTATCTTGGTAATTCTTGCTGATATGTTCACTGTATTTCCTCCGGCCGATGAAAGTTCTGACAATTGCTTGTCAAACTCCCGTATTTCCCGCTCAAGTTCATTTGATTTTTGTACTGAAGAAATCTTTCTGCTGACTGTATTGATGTTGTTTTCAAGAACATCATTTTCATTTGCAAGCGCAGAGCCGGGAAAAGAAGAAGCAATGAGCTTTGCATTCTTGAGTTCGTTTAGCGACTCATGATATTTTTTTGCAGCATTGAGCTTCTTGGCACTCTCTGTCTTCTGTCGGTATTCTGCAAATGCAACATTATAGATCTTGCTGTGCAATGTTTTAGCATCATCATCACTCAAAGTACCCTTAATCTTGTTGTAATACTTCAAAGCAAGTTTCCAATCATCCTTATAATAAATGCTGGCAATCTGACCCGAATAATTGTTGATCCTTGCGATCACTCTGTTCTTATTCTTCCCATCACCATAATCCCTCAGGAATGCTTCATACTTTCCTATCATTGTCTCCATGCTTCTCAGATCATTTGCCTTATCCGACCTGACCAATTCTGCATACTCTCTGTCTTCCTTCAGAACGAAAGTATAGTATCCCAGATATCCTATTGCCGAGAGTATGGCAATTATTATTAAGATGAGAAGTATGTTGTAATAGATCCTCCTTCTGTTCTGCTCAGGGATCTTGTCTTTGATAATCTCGAGTCTTGTATTTACAAAGTTGGTCTCAAGTTCATCAGTATATTTCAGCACATTCTTGTAATATGCCTCTGCGGCTTTATAATCCTTTTTCCCGAAAGCTTCATCACCGCTGCTCATCAAATTCATCTTATTGTTGATGAGAGCTACAGCCTTATTGTACAGATTTTTCAGGTCAGAACTTCTTCGTTCAATTTTAAGCAATTGCTTTGATTCATAGATCGCCTCTGAATACTGATTCCTGTTTATAAGATATTCAATATTTATGATTGCTGTCCTGAATGATGATTCCTGATCATCTTCCAATATCTTTTCGCCGCAGCCGTAAACTGCACAGCCTTTGTTCTCAAGCCAGCAATCTTTATGATATGGTGAATTGCAGGAAGGGCATACGAATGCCTCCGATTCATTCTTAATAGGCATCTGGCAAAAACTGCAGATGCTCTTATTCTGCTTAAATTCCATGCTTTCCATTCTATGGAATTTGTTCAGTGTTGATTCTCATATTTTAGGCAAAAAGCATTGTAGAAATCTTGAACAAAATCACGGCTCCAAGTAAAATAAGAAACAGACCGGTTGAAAAGTTGAGCTTTGACAGAAGATTTGGTTTTATCTTATCTGTATGTTTGCAAACCAATCTTGACATAAGATAAAAGAATAATGCTGTACCTATGAACACACCTAAACCAAGCATCAATCCGGTTGAAAAATTTGAGTCAATTAATCCGTAACTCTTCAAATATCCAACAATAGCAAACCAGGATGCAGGCAAAGTTACGGATGAAAGACAGAATCCGATACCGAGAAGAAAACTACCCGCTACTCCTTGCTGTGCTTCTTTGATTGATTTTATGTGAAAGAGTTTACCCAGTTTTTGTTCCTTGCTGATAATTCTGCTTTCCATCTGCTCTACTCTCTCAACAATCTCCGGCGTTTCACCGGCAATGTTAACTATTGAAGCAGGCTTTTGCCTTGAGTTCAATAACATCTTAATTCCATAAAGAATAACCAAAATACATCCTCCGATTGCAAGGGCTAACTTGAAAACATATTCGTTTTTCAGAAAGAACTCATCCACCTCATACGGCAGCAAAGAGGAAATGGCAGAGACTCCGCCGAATGCTACCAATACATATATCATGTCAAGAAAACCGGCGCCGGCACCAATGGCAACCGCATTTGCAAGTTCTTTTCTCAAAGCTCTTTCAATAATCGCAAAGTAAGTCGGTCCAAGAGGCGGCATAGATATGACAAATCCAACCACAATTCCCGTAATCAGTCCCTGAAGCAGCAAATTTTTTGGCGAAATTACTCATTAGTTCAAATACATTCAATCGACTTGAGCATTCTGCAGGAATTGTCTCGGTTCACATTTAGATGGAAGGACGGATCAAAATCACGGATACATGCTAGTGATGTTGAATTTAATTCAATGAAAACATAAATTGCCGAGTGAAAAAGTATCTCGTAATAATTCTGTTTTCAATTGCTCTAAATTTTTCTTTTCAGCCGGCAGCAAGTGTGGTTCATGAAAAACACAGAATTGCATTTGAGATTTCATCAAGAGTTGATAAGACTACTGAAGAAGCAATTGAAAAGACGATTGCAAGGAAAACAGAAATCAGGTCGCAATTGTTTCTTAGGGTAGTATTGGCTGATTCTAAAATTCCGTCTATAGATACATCCTGAGTTTCTCAACAAAATTTCATATCGCCGAAATCCTTCCCAAGTATCTTGACATCATCTGCCCCAAGCCATTTTCTCAGTATGGTAGAGTACACACTTCTAAAATCAATTTCATGAATTATGTCACCGTCAACCAGTTTTTCGAGATCCGGCATTTTGTTGTATAGTCCGGCGCTTTTCAGATTTCCTCCGATGATGAACAGATTGTTCGCGGAGCCATGATCAGTTCCTTTGCTGCCGTTCTCTTTGACTCTCCGCCCGAATTCAGAGAAACATACGATCAATGTATCACCAAAGGTTCCCCCGTGTGCAAGATCATCAGAAAATACTTTGATACCGTCCGACAATTCTTTCAAAAGTCTTTCGTGCCTTCCTGTTTGTCCAACATGCGTATCAAATCCTGACAGTGACACATAATATACTGAAGTTTCGAATCCTGAATTTATCATCCCGGCAATTGTCTTCAGATTCCTGCAAAATTCTCCTGACGGATATTCAAAAGCAGATTTGTAGATTGAAGAGTTTTCGTAAATATAATCAGCAGACAGAGTAATGTCGCTAAGTGTTTTATAAAGGTATGCAAGCTCATCATTATCATATCCCGTTCCCCCGGATCTAGCCAATTCACTGAAGAAGTCCCGCTTTGAGCCGCTATAGAGTTGTGACGGATCTTTGATTGCTATACCGCTTCTTTCTCTTCCTTTTAGAGCCATTGAAAGAGCTGAATCAACTTCTATTGCTGAGTATGGATGAACACATGAAGAACAGTCAGAATCCAGATATCTTCCTATCCAACCAGTATCAAGATATTCGTCAGATGAACTTGCTGACTGCCAGATGTCCATTGATCTGAAATGTGATCTGTCAGGATTCGGATAGCCGACACTGTTGATGATTGAAAGCTGTCCGTTATCGTACAACGATCTTACTCCTGTCATTACAGGATTCAAACCTGCCTCATCGGTAAGCCTTAATGCCTTGTCGCTGCTGATAGAAATTCCCGGACGGAGCCTGTAATAAGAATCGTTTCTTGTCGGTATAAGTGTATTCATGCCATCATTGCCTCCGGAAAGTTGAATCATAACCAGTTTTTTTCCATTATAAGAAATCTCTGAACCGGTCTTTGATTTGTATTTCTCAGGAAGTGATTTCAGAAATCCGGGAGTCAGCAGAGATGCTGATATAACTGCTGCATTTTTTAGAAATATTCTTCTTCCGTATGTTTTCATTTTCTATCTCCTAATTTAGCAAAGTTGAAATTCAGGCAACGACATGATTCTCATAGCAACGCTCTCTATCAAATCTTCCTTTCCGGTTCTGTCAGCATATTCTTCTATGAGTTTGGATTTCTTCCTACCGGCCGGAACTTGCAAAAAGTAACTGCACATCTTATCAACAAGCTCATTGCTGTTATACTTTCCAAAGTCACTAACCAGTTTGTGAGTGTTCACTTCTGCATTCAGAATTCTCATTTGCATCAACTTCCTTTTCTCATTCATTTCCGTTACCGCTTCATCATCTTCTTCAATATTGATCTTATAATCAAATTCTATTTTTGAAGCCATGAACAGTTGTTCCGGCATCTTCATTCTCAGCATCAGTGAAGAAGTATCTATCCAGCTTTTTCCTCCCGGCCAGCCCCCTACATTTGGGGGATTGAACAGCACTTGACCCAAGGCACTTTGCAACCGCATCAAAGCCGATGGATTTTGAAACTTAAGGTCGAGCAGCTTTATCAGCCCCGCAATTAGTTCAACCGGTGATTTGAATCTTGTTCCAATATTCTTCTCATCATAAAACTCTTCTGACTTAAAAATTCTTTTCATTAACAATGAAACATCATATCCAGAATCATAGAATCCTTCGGATAATTTATCTGTGATGTTCACATTCTCTTCTTCATTCACGAAGAATTTATATATCTTGGCTGTTATGAATCGTGCGGTCTGCTTGTTCTCCAGAATAATCCTGATTATGTCTTCACCCGAAAATTTTCCTGAGAATCCGAGGAATGTCTTCTCACCGAAATCATGTGCTCCTTTTCTGAACCTGAACTCGCCTTCTTTGTCAAAACCCCAGCCGGTAAATGCTCTTGCTGCTTCTTTAACGTCATTCTCTGTATAGTTTCCTATTCCCAGAGTGAAGAGCTCCATCAGCTCACGCGCAAAATTTTCATTTGGGCTCGACTTCCTGTTTTGCTGATTATTTAAGAACTGCAACATGGCAGGATCTTTTGATATTGCAGTCAGCAGATCCCCGAATTTGCCGAGAGCATGTTTCCTGATTGTATTGTTTTGATTGATGCAGAACCTGCTTACACGGCTTCTGCATGCAAAATGACCGTGCCAGAACAAAGTCATCTTTTCACGGAGGAACGAATCTTCATTCGCCATCTTGTATATCCATTTGGTGTTCATTTCCCGGATTTCTTCTCTGGATTTCTTCTGCAGGACTTTCCTTTCCTTATCAGTAAGTTGCCCTGGATCTTTGCCTGATGGAAGGGTGTAGCTTGATTCCATTTTCAAATCAGTGAAGCTGTCAGATTTTCTGAAAATGCCGTCAACTATCTTTTCGATGTAAGTATCATTGAGGCTTTCAATTACGGAGTATCGCTCTCCGAATCCCGATCTGTGGAATAAGTGTTGAATCTTTTTTTGAATGTCCGGTTTCAAGTAAATATCATTTCGAGTTTGACAACTGAAAGCGGAGAAAGTTTAAATCTAAATTATCTTGATGAAGATCCGTTCAATCTGATCAATCTTAACATTCCGGATGTGCTTACTTCGGTAAAACCAAAGTAGCCCTTTTCTGCTGTCGGGGAAAATCTAACGAATATGACAATATCTCTTTCCTTAAATTCAGGACTGATTGAGAGCGTGCCGGCAAAGTTTCTGTCAAAATCCCTGCTGATGAGAAATCCTTCCGGCGCTTTGACTGTAATTTGTGAGCCGATGTTCTTAACCGATATTATAAACCATTTCGGAGAGGAAGAATAACCGGGTGAGAGATTTCCGAAATTCAGATTCCCGTTGACTATCTCCATCACAGGATCTTTGGCTCTGTCTGAATTTGCAAACAAGACTTCTGATGTCCAGGGTTCAACCATTATCGAGCTATAGACCTTTTTCTGATCAATGTCAGAGTATTCAACTGTCGGATCCAGAAGATATCTTACACTGTCCGGAGTCATGTTTCTGAATAACTTCGGGTGTAAAAATTTATCCCCTGATTTTAATTCAGGACTTTTTTCGTTGCCTGATTGAAATGCCTTCCATTCATCAGCAGAATATTCATCCAGTCTTCCTGAGCCTTCATACTGGAAGATGCTTTCATTACGAGGGAATACATAAGTGTTGCTTTCGAATACTGCAGGCATGAAACCACCTGACCTTGAAATCAATCTTGTTGCAAACTGATTCTCTTTTGTTCCTATGAACTGATTACCAATGACTTTGTTTCCGAATGAATTCCTGGTGTCAGATCTGAATTTTACTGCGATCGGATTATTGAAGCATATGTTGTTTCTGATAGTATTTTCATTACATCCTTCATAAAGGAATATCCCGGAGCCGGTACAATTTGAAACAGTATTGTTTTCAATGACCATGTTTCTGCAACCTGCATCCGCATAGATGCCGTAAGCCAGGAGTCTGTTGCTGGCGGGAGTTCCTGCAAGTGATCCTGATACATCTGATACAAAGTTGTTTCTCCAAATGTTTCCCTTTGTTCTTTCACCGTAACTCTTGATTGCTCCGCCGTCATTCAGGTAAAGCAAAATATTCTTCAGCACATTCTTCTCAATCAGATTTCCCTGTCCAATGCAATTGATCCCGTCATGCCCCACACCGTTTATGAAGTTTTCCGTGATATGATTTGAATCACTGCTTAGAATAACAATAGCCGACATACAAAATGCAGAGCCTGTTGTACCATAACCGGGTATCATTCCTGTGTTAACAAAAATATTGTTTGAGATAAGACCCTTTCTTGAGCCTAGCATATAGAGGGCTTCGCCGTTAACGGAAGAAAATTTACAATTCTCAATCGATACTCCCCTGTTTTCCGTCGGCAAGTAAATCGCGTTCATGTTCTGCCGGGAGAATGAACAATTTTCAATTCTAACCCCTCTGTTCTTTCCGTTTAAGTATATGCCAATATTTGACTGATTGACAAAACTCAAATCTCTGATTGTAACATTGATCAGATCCGTGTTTGAATAGAAGCCGAGTGAAATGAAACTTCCTTCAATGAATGCTGTATTTGGATTGACGCCTGACGGCGGCTTCAAGTAAACAACTCCTTTTCCGTTTTGCTGCTCCTGATAATACCATTCATTAAGTGTGTCAAGTTCAGAGAGCTTATTGTCAAGGTAATATCCCCAGTTTTCTTCAATCGGAAAACTTGTCTGTGATTCCAGCATTATTGTACCATTCTGAAATCCCTTTACAACGCTGTATTCAAATGCCCAGTTGATAGTTCTTATTCTTGCATTTGCACCTTTCCAATAGTCTTTCTTCTGCTTAAGCGAGTTATCTCTGAATCCCGAATTCGCCTTGCCAAGCTTTTCCTTTACCCGCAGGTAACCTGAATTCGGATATCGCGCAAGGATCATCTGCTTGCCGTTCATGAAGAGGTTTCGAATGTTTGTATCTGTTTTCGCCTGATATACCCCGTCCTTCTGAATTGTCCAGTTCTTTATCGGCAACGATCCGCTTATAACCGGATCTATTCCTTCGCCATAAGCCCCGAATATTATCGGATTGTTCTGATTACCGTTGCAGAAGATATTTACCTGTCCAACAAAGTAGCTTCCCCTCTCAAAGAGTATCTTGTCTCCCGGAGAGAATTCCCTCATCATGGAATTGAGTTTGCTTATTGTCCTCCACGGATATAAAGGTGAAAGCCCGTTGTTCCTGTCGTTGCCGTTATTGGAGATGAAGTAGTTTGCAGAAATTGCTTCAGAAAAAGAAATGAGTGCTGCTGCAATTACTGCAAGAGTACTCATTACCGGGAAACGAAATTTAGATTTTGCCAAGAAGTTGTTAAGTTGATTCAGAGTCAGGACTTAATATTGCTTTCAGATTGAACCGCAAAATTCCTATCTGAATTCCTTGCTCACAACTTCAATCTCTCCTGGCATTGCAATTCCACCGAGGAAAGTGTCTATTGTTGGCTTGATCTTCAAAGATACCTTGGATGACGCTCCTGTTGCTCCATTCATTGCACTTACAAGGTTGATTAAGCTTTCGAGTCCGCCGTCTCCAAGCATTTTCATAAGATCAACTTTTACCGGAATTGGAATCGTTACCTGCTTGCCAACTCCGGGGATTTCTATTGTTTTATCAATATCTCCGGTTATCAGTTCCTTGTCATCTACTATCAGCCTCCAGCTTAGTCCTTTTATGAGTGAAGATGACTCTTTGGTACCTCCCGGATACGTATCGGGATTCTTGGCGATAAGATTTACCGTAAGAGATGTTGGCAGAGAACCTGAAGCAAGTGTAGCCAGCAATCCGGCGCTTTGAGTTATGTTAAGCTGATCAACAGATTTTACATTGCTCAAATTAACACCTCCCACCGTGATCTTGTCGATTGATCCGAGTTTGAATCTTAGTCTCTCTGCATTCTCAATTGTGTTACTTACCCCTGAACAGCCATAGAATACTGTAACAAACAACAGAAACATGAAACCTGAACCGGCTATGATAAATCTTTTCATGGTTTTGTGATTAGTTTATTATTGAGTTTTCAAGAACTCATAATGGAATTTCGAAGCGGCAATATCATAACAAAAAAAGCCTTAACAAATAAGGCTCTTTTTATGAAATCGATATTTCCTGCAGAGAGAGAGGGATTCGAACCCCCGGTGACCAGAGGCCACAACGGTTTTCAAGACCGCCGCTTTCAACCACTCAGCCATCTCTCTGTATTGAAACGCAAATTACTTTATACACGGCTTTTATTCAACTTCAATTTTTGTCTTGAAGAAAGAATTTAAGTACATTCAAAAAATTTCGAACTATGCAACTGCTTCAAATCAACTATCACCTCTTACGCAAGTATCAAATTCACAATCCTCCAAAATTTTCCAGAGTCGTTTTGGTCCATTAAGTTTCAACTCTATGTCCATTTATATATTTTGTTCCCGTTCTATTGTTCATCTACTCGATTATATGAAGGACTGCAACATTAATTTCAAACTCAACACGAGAATGTCATGAAATTTTTACTTCAAAGATTCTTAATCATGCTTGGCCTATGTTTTCTTATGTCCATCACGGCAGAGGCTCAGTTCACAGAACCTGTTGATTCTTCCCAGAGGCATGTATTGCCTGATGAATCTAAAACCGGGAAGTATTTTATTCCTGATGTTCCGAAAAAATGGTTGAAGTGGAGTCAGTTTGAAGGCAAGGCATTTTCACTAAGGATTGGATTCGCACCAATTGTTGACTATATCTGGAATGCACAGGATAATGAGAGCAAAGAGCAAGTTGGTGAACAGGAAAGCAGAGTCGATCTTAGGTCTGGCAGAATGACGTTTTCCGGAAGTTTCAAATTCAACAACCCGCTTCAGTATTTTCTCAGCGTAGAGTATAAGGGACTCGACAGGAGTCCGGAAGATCCTCCGTTCGGTGTGACTGACATGTATCTTTCAATCTATCTTAATAAGATACTTGGAAAGATCACTGTCGGTAAGATCAAGGAAACTTTCGTTTATGAAATGGTGGGTGATGCTGCGAATCTACCCTTCACCGAAAGGATACTTAATCCGTTCTTTCAGAGCAGAAGCGTTGGAATCAAGTTCATGAACGGATTTTATGATGACAGGATGACCTTTGCTATCGGATGGTTCAATGACTGGTTCACAAAAGATATTTCATTCGATGATAACGGTAATCAGTTCACGGCAAGATTGACCGGTTTGCCGGTTTACCTGGACAGCGGGAAGAAGTTTCTGCATCTTGGCATAAGTTCAAGGTATAATCAGGCAGCGAAGAATCTTCTGCGGTACAGGGGAAGAAATGAATCAAATATCAGCAGCTATTACGTTGACACCAAGGATATTCCTGCAGACCATTCATGGAGCATTGGACTGGAGGGTCTTTGGAGCTACAGTAATTTTTCATTCCTAACCGAATATGTCCAAAGCTGGGCATCAACATATGATCACTCAAATCCTACATTCAACGGATTTTATATGACCGGAAGCTGGGTCATCTCAGGTGAACTAAGACCATATGACAAGAAAGTAGCTTACGCCAGGAGAGTGATGCCAACAGGAAATTCAGGTGCATGGGAGATTGTTGCAAGATACTCGAGACTGGATCTGAACGACAAAGACATAGAAGGCGGCATATTGAATAAATTGTATTTTGGATTGAACTGGTGGGCAACTCAGCACTGGAGAGTAACTTTGGGTTACGGTCTCAGCAATCTTGATAAACTTGACCTGACCGGAACAACAAATACAATTAGTACAAGACTGCAATGGGTATATTAATTGTAGATAAGACTTGTTCCTAATATTAAGCTGTTATGTGCTGTAATTTTCTGAATACTGATCCTTAATGATCAGATCAGACATCAGCCATTTTGAATATTTTATATGGTATGTCCCTGACCTTTTCGTGATAACTTTCCAACTTGAAACTGCCGATTCTTGTTCTGCGCAGTTCTTTTAAATAACCTCCAACTCCAAGCTTCATTCCAAAGTCGTTTGCAATGGTTCTTATATAAGCACCTTTGCTTGCTGAGATCCTGAATCCGATTTCCGTATCATTGATTCGCCAGACTTCAAATTCAGTTACGTTGATTTCTCTTGGCTTTCTCTCTATATCCCTGCCTTTTCTCGCAAACTTGTAAAGCGGTTTTCCTTTATGCTTAAGTGCAGAGTACATTGGAGGCATCTGAGATATTATGCCAAGAAAACTTTTCCGCGCATTCTCAAGGTCTGTATTTGATATGCCGGAAGTTTCCGTAATATTCTCTTCATCGGTTTCCGTATCAAAGCTCTTTGTTGTTGCGCCAATCCTGATCACGCCATCATATGATTTGTCATAATCAATAAACTCCGTAATCTTCTTTGTCATCTTTCCGGAACAAAGCACCAGAAGTCCGGTCGCTCTCGGATCTAGAGTTCCGGAGTGCCCTATCTTTTTTATGTGCAGATCTTTCTTAAATATTCTGACAACGTCTGCGCTGGTATAATCTAGAGGTTTGTCTGCGAGGAATATGAGGTTATCATAAGGTGAAGCATTTGCTTCATCATGCAAGCTTGATGGCTCTAAGTCTTTCGGATTTGGCAAGGTCAGCCTTTTGCTTCATCTTTATGAATCTCGTTGATGATCTTCTGCATCTTATCCGCATACTCTATTGTATCATCATGATAGAATATGAGATCCGGCACATACTTTAGCACTATGTGTTTTGCAAGAAGAAATCTTATATGCTTCTTGCGGCTGCTGATCTTTTCAAGACATTTGTCAACCGGTTCTTTGTTGCCCAGAAAGCTGAGATAAATTTTTGCAAGCTTCAGATCCGGCGCCATCAATACTTTTGATATTGTCACAAGACCAAGCCCAGGAATCTCGGAAAGGTCTTTCGACATTGCCGTATTCAGCTGATGCTTGATCTCTTCTGCTACTTTTTCAGATCTTACAGACATGATTTCAATCTATTGCGTTACGAGTTTTCTTTTTGTTTCAACAAGTTTGAACGACTCAATGAAGTCGCCAACTTTGATGTCATTGAAATTCTCCAGTCCAATTCCACACTCATATCCTGACTCAACTTCTCTTACATCATCCTTTATCCTTTTCAATGAAGAGATTGTTCCTTCGAATACTTTGAACCCGTCACGTATCAGTCTTACTTTATTGTTTCTGACTATCTTACCATCCACAACATAACATCCTGCAACGTTTCCAATCTTAGGCACTTTGAAGACCTGACGAACTTCAACTGTCCCGACAATCTCTTCTGAAATATCCGGCGCAAGCATACCTTCCAGAGCCTGCTTCACCTCTTCTATCAGCTTGTAGATAATGTCATAAAGTCTGATATCAATCTTATTCTTCTCAGCCAGCTTTCTCGCATTGAGATTTGGTCTGACATTGAATCCAATTACAATAGCTCCTGATGCTTCTGCAAGAAGAATGTCTGACTCGCTTATCGCACCTACGGCCTTATGTATCACGGAGACTCTTGTTTCTTTTGTAGTAAGCTTATGCAATGAGTCAGCAAGAGCTTCAGCCGAACCGTCTGTATCTGCTTTGAGAATGATCTTCAACTCAACTTCCTGGCCTTCCTTGATTTGCTTGGAGATATCATCAAGCGTAATGAACCTTACTTGCCTTACATCCTGTTCGCGTTTCAACTGCTGCCTCTTCATGGAAATTGACTTTGAATCTCTTTCAGAGTCAAGCACTATGAATGTATCACCTGCTTGCGGAACTCCGTCAAATCCGAGAACAACGATCGGTGAGGATGGCAATGCAGAATCAACTTTGTTATCCCGTTCATCAAACATGGCCTTCACCTTGCCGCTGAACATTCCTGATACAAATGTGTCTCCCACCTTAAGCGTGCCTTTTTGAACAAGTACTGTTGCGATCGGACCTTTCCCCTTGTCAAGCTTTGCTTCAAGGACTACTCCTCTTGCATTTCTGTCAGGATTGGCTTTAAGTTCAAGCACTTCAGCTTCTACAAGGATCTTCTCAAGAAGCTTATCAATATTCTTTCCGTGTTTGGCAGAGATCTCAACTGACTGATATTTTCCGCCCCATTCCTCAACAAGAATTTCCTTCTCCGAAAGCTGCTGCTTAATTCTTTCAGGATTTGCTTCCGGTTTATCTATCTTATTGATAGCAATAACTATGGGAACGCCTGCTGCTCTGGCATGATTGATCGCTTCTACAGTCTGAGGCATAACACTGTCATCTGCAGCCACAACCAATACCACAATATCTGCTGCCTGACCGCCTCTTGCTCTCATGGCAGTAAATGCTTCATGTCCCGGAGTATCGAGGAATGTTATTGATTTTCCGTTGTCAAGAATTACTTTGTATGCACCAATATGCTGAGTAATTCCGCCTGCTTCGCCTTCCACAACATTTGCTTCTCTGAGATGGTCAAGAAGTGATGTCTTTCCATGATCAACGTGTCCCATGACTGTAACGACCGGCGCCCTGCTTTTAAGTGTTCCGGGTTCATCCGGTTCATCCTCAAGGACATCCTCTTCATATTCCTTAAGAAATTCAATTTGTATTCCGAAGTCCGAGCCAATCAGTTCAATCAGATCCTTTTCCAGTCTCTGATTTATTGACACCATCATTCCAAGTTTGAAGCATGCCTTTATTATCTCGCTTGGATCAATCTCCATAAGATTGGCAAGCTCTGAAGTTGAAATGAACTCGTTTACTTTGAGTATATGCTTCGTAGCCTCTTTCTGCTCAAGTATCTTTCTTTCTTCTTCAATTCTTTCTTTCTTTTTTCTCTTTCTCGCCTGACTTCTGGCAGAAGAAGCTCCGTCAACATCCATTTTTGCAAATGTCTCTCTTATGGCATCATCAATTTCCTTCTGAGCAGCATCCTTTGATCTGTGAGTCTTCTCGAGCTTTTGCTTTCTCTTTCTTTCCTGCTCAAGCTCAAATTTTTTCTTATCCTTCTCCTTCTTGTCCTTGTCCTTAAATCTCTTGTCACCAAACCTGTTGTCAGATGCGGTCGTCTGCACCGGTGGTCTGCTGGGCATAGGTTTCTTAAACTCTGTCTCCGGCTTTTTCTTTGCAGAGACATCCTTCAGCGTGATCTTATTCTGACCATCTTTTCTTGGGGGTCTCTGAAATGGCTTTTTCTGAAAACTCTGCGGCTTCCTTTGCTCGCCCGGCCTCGCAGGTCTGAATGACTGCCTGTCCTGAGGCTTTGCCTGTTCCGTATGCCTTTTCGTTTCCTCCGGCTTTCTCTCGGCAGGTTTCCTGTCATGTCTTTGCACAGGAGTTTCCTTCCCTGCTTCCTTTACCGCATCACCTGCTTTTTCAGGAACGGGTTCTTTCCTGGGTTCAACAGTTCTTTCCTTCTTTGCCTCAACCGGTTTCGCTTTTTCGGCAACAACTTTTGGCTTTGCCTTTGCTTGCTCTTCAAGTTTTTTCCTCTCTATGTAAGCATGAAGTTCCTGTTTCCTTTTTTCATCCTCTCTTTTCTTGTTCTCCTCTTCTATTGCCTTTCTGGCTCTTTCCTCTTCTTCAATCTGTCTTTTCTTTTCCTCTTCAGCCCTGAGCATCTGAGCACCTTCAGAAAGTCCCGCATGATGTTCCTTTTCAAAACTCTTAACCTTCTCTTTTCTCTTGTTTTCCTTTTCTATATCCTTCTTGTAGTGCGAATATACCTTGGCCACCACTTCGGGCAGAAGCGTTGTATTCACACTTGCCTCAATTCCGTTTCTCTTCAGAAAATCCAACAGATCATCTTTGGAGATATTGAGCTTGGCAACAAGAGAAATTACTTTTTCTTTCTTTACCTTTTCCTGAGTTTCTGACATCCGCTTATTAAGTGTTGAAAAATTTTTTCTGCATATTGAATTTTAAGATCAGCCGGCGGGCTGCTCTTCTTCACTGCTTTCTGTTACTTCATTGCCGGCAGTATTTTCAACTGCCTCATCCGTTGATTCTTCCGAATCAATTTCATCAACATCATCTTCTTCATCTTCTTCCTCTTCTATCCTTACTACGTTTATCTGATATCCGGTAAGTTTGCCTGCCAACTTGATATTCTGGCCGCTCTTTCCGATTATCAAACTTATCTGATCCTCATCTGCATATATATTGGCAATCTTATTCTCATTATCAAGTTCAATGTCATTCAGCTTTGCAGGAGACAATGCCCTTGAAATGTACAATGAAGGATCTTCGGTATAATTTATTACGTCAATGTTCTCATTGCTGAGTTCCCTCACAATGGAATGGATTCTGATCCCTTTCATTCCCACACATGCGCCAACAGCATCTATTCTGTCGTCGTTTGATGTGACTGCAATTTTGGCCCTCTCTCCGGGTTCACGTGCCACACCCTTGATATCTATAATGCCGTCGTAGATCTCCGGAATTTCGAGTTCAAATAACTTGTACAGGAATTGCTCATCCGCCCTGGAAACAATAATGAGCGGCGGTCCTGATTGCCTCTTCTCAATGCTCTTTACGATCGCTCTTATTGTATCGCCCTTCTTATATCTTTCCTTCGGGATCTGCTCGCCTTTCGGGAAAATGATTTCGTTACCGTTATGAATAAGCAAAATGGAAGACGGCTTGATCTGATATATCTCGCCTACAATGATCTCGCCTACAAAATCCTTATATGTGTTGAACGTAACTTCCTTTTCAATTTCCCTTATCTTCTGATTAAGATTTTGCTTCAGGTTTATGACCATTCTTCTGCCAAACTCCTCTATCTGGATCTGATCAACAAAATCATCACCTATCTCAAAGTCCTCTCCGGATCTCTCCTTTGCCGTTTCAACATCTATTTCCTTGCCCGGGTCCATGACTTCATCTACTACTGTCTTGAAATGGAAAATTTCTATATCACCCTTATCCATATTTACGATTATCTCGTATCTTGCCTCCGGTCCATATTTCTTCTCCATCATTTTATTGAAGGAGTCTTTTATGACACTGATCAGGATCTCCCTGTCAATGCTCTTTTCCTTTGCCATCATGGTAAAGGCTTCTACAATTTCAGATTTCATTTCTTTGAAAATTATTTTTTCGAAAAACTAAGTTTAACTCTTGATTCGTTGATATCTCCAAAATTCAAATCAAGTTCAACAGGATCAGATTTCTTCTTCCCGGCAACTGCAACTTCCAGTTTAATTCGGCCGGATTCCTCTTCTACTTCAAGCAATCTGCCTTCCACTTTTGAACCGTCTTTCATAACGATCTCAAGATTCCTGCCGATATGCTTCTGGAGCTGCCAAATGAATTTAAAAGATCTTTCTGCCCCGGGAGAAGATAGCACGATCTTAGACATTTCACCGGCAAGCGGTCCTGATTCGATCTTTTCTTCAAGTCTCCTGCTTATTCCGGCAAGTTCATCTATGTTGACGCTTTCTCTGCGGTCAACATACAATTCAAGGACCTTTGTGCGCTTTTCTCCCCTGACTATGAGATCTATGATCTTATAATCTGTTTCGTCAATTACAGACCGGGCGATCTCTTCTAATTCATTTTCAGATTGCATAAAAAAAAAGTGGGTCTCCCAACCCACCATACTGTATTCATTAAACTCGAACAAAAATACCCTAATGAGTGTAAACATACAAGAGAAAGTTTTGGCACCCTGTTCATTGCATAATATATCTGTCCAGAACATTTGAAATTCTTTAGGTGAAAAGTTTGACGAAATATGCAGCAAAAAGCTATTCCGCTTTCTTTTGAACGACCCCTCGCACGCTTCGACAGGCTCAGCGTGACTATGGGCAGGCGACAGAAAGCTTGGCAAAGAAAAGTCGCCCGCCCGCCTGCGAAAAGTGCTGTAGTTCAGTATTCTTCGGGCAGGTTTACGCCAAAGCTCACAATTTCTTAACGGCATTAGGATGAGGCCTGTCCGCCGTTTGTTCTATGATCAAAATTTAAATTGGCCAGGCGGGCGGGTTGTTCTTACGACTTTCGCAAGAAAGTTTACTCTTGAACTTTTTTGGCAATAATTTCGCAATTTCAAATTGAATTGGACAGATATGATTGCATAAATGTCCATATTCCCTTAATTATGAAATTTCTATATTGACAACCGCTAAAGTTGATTGATATTATGAAGCCATTGAGCAGGAAATTTTACTCAAGAGATACACTGACCGTGGCTAGGGAGCTGCTTGGGAAATTTGTCATTAGAAATATCCGGGGAAAAGTAATCTGTGGAAGGATTGTTGAAACTGAAGCTTATATAGGAGATCATGATCCTGCTTCACATTCATTCGGAAGGATCACTGAACGAAACAGGGTAATGTTCGGTCCGGCAGGATTTGCTTATGTATATTTCATCTATGGAAATCACAATTGCTTCAATGTTGTGACCGGTCACGAAGGAGAAGGCAATGCCGTTCTGATCAGAGCATGTGAAATAACAAGCGGTGAGAAAATGGCGGCTCGTTTCAGGAATTATCCCGCTAAAAGAACAGATCTTGCAAATGGTCCGGGAAAGCTATGCGCTGCACTTGATATTGACAGGAGATTTTATGGACATGACCTTACGAAATCAGGAGAACTGATCATTGGCGGGAAGGATGTGATCGACAATGATAAGGTCACCTGTACTCCAAGAATCGGGATAAGTAAAGGAAGTGAGCTTAATTACAGATTTATCATTAAGGACAACGTGTTTGTCACAAGACACCGACTAAACAGAATTTCTTTCTAATTCAACCATAACCACAAAGAGCATGAAGATCAAATTTTGCGGAGCTGACCGGACAGTGACAGGATCACAGCATCTTATAGAGATTAATGGCAAGAAAATACTGTTGGACTGCGGACTGTTTCAGGGAAAGAGAGAAGAGGCCTATGAAGTAAACAGAAATTTTCTCTTCGATCCGGGTGAAGTTCATTGCGTCGTGTTGTCTCATGCACATATAGATCACTCAGGCAATCTGCCCATGCTGTTCTCGAAAGGATTTAGCGGAGACATTTATTCAACAAGCGCAACGAGGGACTTGTGCGCGATAATGCTTCTGGACAGCGCTCATATTCAGGAGAAGGACATCGAGTATGTCAATAAGAAAAGAGCAAGGAACCATCTGCATCCCTTCAAGCCGCTTTACAGAGTGGAACATGCAAAACAAGTCATGGAGAATTTCAAATCAGTTGATTACAGGCGAAAGTTTTTTATTGACGGCTTGGGTGACAGTGTTGAAGCGGAGTTTTATGATGCAGGACATATTCTCGGCTCAGCCATGATTGTGCTTAACATTAATGAAAAGGGAAAGAAGATACGATTTGCATTTACTGGTGATATTGGCAGACATGATCTGCCGATCTTGCGTGACCCGGAGTTTATCGGTGATTGCGATTACATAATTTCGGAATCTACATACGGCGGCAGAGTACACGACAAAGCCGAAGATATGTATAAGCAGCTTGAAACAGTTTTGAAAGATGCCGTCTCAAGAGGAGGAAAAACAATTGTCCCTGCTTTTAGTGTTGGGCGAACGCAGGAGATTGTTTATGCGCTTGCTGCGATATTCCAGCGGGGAGACATGAAGCCGTTTCCTGTATTTGTTGACAGCCCTCTCTCAGCAAGAGCCACTGACATCTTCAAAGTTCATCCGGAGTGCTATGACAAAGAACTAATGCAGCTCATTCATTCAGGGATAGATGTTTTTGACCTTCCCTTTGTGAAATATGTCAGAGATGTTGAAGAATCAAAACGTCTCAATTCATTTAAAGGACCATGCATGATCGTATCTGCATCGGGCATGGCTGAATCAGGCAGAATTCTTCACCATCTGAAGAACAACATTGAGGACCCAGCAAACACAGTTCTTATTGTAGGCTTTATGGCAGAGCATACATTGGGCAGAAGGCTCATCGAAAGCCGCGGTGTTCCCGATGCTCGCGTCCGAATTTTTGGAGAAGAGTATTCAGTCAATTCAAAGGTTGTTGTGCTGAATTCGTTCTCGGCACATGCAGACAGCGACGAGCTTAGGGAATATTTTGATCAGTTTGACAGAAACAGAATGCAGAACATCTACCTTGTGCATGGAGAAATTGATCAGCAGGAGGCTCTGAAGAAAAATCTGAGTGAGATGAATTTCAAAAACATTTTGATCCCGGTCAAAGGACAGGAAGAATTGATCTGATCATTGGATTTATTTTCAGAAATCCCCGAGGCCGGCTATTTCAATCTTATTCAATTTCGCCATCAGGGAGAATGTTACCCGGATTGTTGACTTAAGCAAAAGAGTGTATTAACATTTCATGATCACCGGAATAATCCCCTCTTATCATCGTCATCATCATTGTTAAAAAGCTTGTCAATATCATCAATTTTCTCCGGCGTATCACCATAGTCAAGGCCGTCATCTTCTTCATTTTCTTCCCAATCATATTTTTGAGGCGGATCAGAATTCCTGAATGCAAACGCAAGAGCTACACCGATGAGTGCTCCGGAAAGATGCGATTCAAAAGAAATGTCGGGTTTGATAGGAAATACTCCCCATACGAGTCCGCCGTAGAGAAACACTACAATGAGTGACAAAGCCATAGACCTCTTATCCCTTCTGAACAATCCGCTGAAGAAGACAAAAGCTGCCAGTCCATAGACTATACCGCTTGATCCGATATGAAATGATCTTCTGCCGATGATCCATACAAACAATCCGCTCAATAGATAGATCAGTATCAGTACGGTCAGTGATGATGTTCGGTAGAAATAGAACAGACCAAAAAGAAGTATGAGCAGAGAAAATGAATTGGAGATTAGATGTTCAAAATCCCCGTGAACAAGCGGTGCAGTTAGAATTCCACTGATCCCTTTCAGATCTCTTGGAAGAACTCCGTATTTCCCAAAGTCTGTTTGCATGGACCATTGTATGAAATGGACTATCCATAATACTGCAACGAAACAAAAACTGAAGAACAAAGATGAATAGATCTTTGCCCTGTCTTCATCGGCTTCATCTTCCTTGCGATAATCGTCCAGACCTGTTTGTGAGATCATAATTGATAATTGGGCAAATATATGACAATCTATCAAAGTGTTTAATTCTATTTTGGCCGCATAGTTTTTTGTATTCTATCAAACGCCTGAATGCCTTATACTTGCCAAAAAAAGAAAGGAAAATCATGCGCCAATTCACAAGTGTATTATTCATATTAATTATCATTTCAATCACATCAATGAGTCTGAGATCCGAGATCATCACAAAGGACATTGAGTACACATCCGGAGGCAATATCATGCAGGGCTACATTGCTTATGACAACTCAATCAGCGGGAAAATGCCGGGCATAGTAATAGTTCACCAATGGAAAGGTCTTGGCGAATACGAGAAAATGCGTGCACGCATGCTCGCAGAGTCAGGTTACTTTGCGATGGCTGTTGATGTTTACGGAAAGGGCATCAGACCGTCATCACCGGAAGAAGCATCCAAAGAAGCCGGAAAGTATTATGCAGACAGAAATCTCTTGCGCGAAAGGATCACCTCGGGATTAGATGAAATGCTGAAGCAGCCTCAGGTCGATCCCACCAAGACCGCTGCTATCGGATATTGCTTTGGCGGAAGCGGCGTGATAGAATTGGCACGAAGCGGTGCAGGAATAGACGGTGTGGTAAGTTTTCACGGCGGACTGAAATCGGGCGGAACAAATGATGCGTCAAATATCAAGGCAAGCATGATGATCCTGCACGGAGCAGATGATCCGTTCATATCTCCCGAAGACAAAGCATCGTTCCAGAAAGAAATGGCTGATGCCAAAGTTGATATGGTCTTTGTTGAGTACAGCGGTTCAGTTCATTCATTTACCGACAAGAACGCCGGCAATGACAATTCAAAAGGAGCCGCATACAATGAAAATGCAGACAAGAGATCTTGGATTGCAATGAAACAATTCTTTGAAGAGATCTTTGCCGATTGACATGATATCTGTAAAAGGTCTGACCAAGACATATCCCGGCATAATTGCGCTTGATAATGTATCATTCGAAATCTCAAGAAGTGAGATCTGCGGATATATTGGAACTAACGGAGCGGGAAAATCAACAACCGTGAAGATCCTTACCGGCGTTCTTGATTTTGACAGCGGTGAAGTATTTGTCGGTGGTATTAATGTTAAAGATGATCCTGTTGCAGTAAAGAGAATTGTAGGATATGTTCCCGAAGCTCCAAACATTTTCAACTCGCTGTCGCCCAGGGAATACATTGAATTTATTGGCACGGCAAGATCCATAGACCAGGCAGTTCTGAACCGGCGGCTGAATAACTTTGCAGAGCTGTTTGATTTTTCGGGTTTGCTGGATCAGTCAATAGGAAATCTCTCCAAAGGAAATAAGCAAAAAGTTCTGATCACATCTGCTTTGATTCACAATCCCGAGCTAATATGCTTTGATGAACCGCTAAACGGTTTGGATGCAAATTCCATTTTTGTTTTTCAGGATCTTGTGACACATCTTGTCTCTCTAGGCAAAACGATCCTGTATTGCTCCCACTTGCTCAATACGGTTGAAAAGGTCTCTTCCAAGATCATTTTTATTGATAAAGGGAAAGTAGTACTTGATACAAGAACCGGCGATCTGAAAAATCTCGAGAATTATACTGACCTGGAGGGCTTGTTCAGAAATTTGCGCGAAGAATCCGAAGTAAAGCGGCTCTCTTATGAAAGCCTGTTTGACTAGAACAATATTGCTGCTGTTAATGATGATTTTCAGTGAAGGTCATTCACAGACAGTCATAATGCCTTACGATTCTGCATATTACGGTAACTTTCTCAGAACAAATTTTATTGATGATATAAATCTTGCAGGATTGAATACTGTTTTCAATTACAATGCACTATATGGTGATCTTGGAATTCTTGCAAGTGATTATTTTCAATCCAATGTATCCAAACTTGAGAGAAATTTTTCACGCGATTTCAATAATTTCAAGGCGGTAGTTTATTACAGACTATCTCAGAAACTCAATGCAGGAGCTGGTTTCCAGAATATTTTTCTTACAGACGACAAGAACATTGAAACAAACAGAAACAACAGCAGTTTCCTTTTCTCAAATTTCGACTATTTCCCATTGCCGGAGATCTCAACAAATCTGAGAGCGGGCTATAAGAAGGAGGATCAGATAGGAGAAATAAATTCCGGGTTCAGCGGAATTATGAGTGCAACCGCGAGCAATTACTTCATCAAGGACTATATGACTAACGGTCAGCTCGTTCTTGCTTATGAAGACCTTGGCGGGAAAATGAGTCATGATTATGACATAGGCGCAAGCGTTTACAAAAGGTTCTCCGAAGCATCAGATAATACAGGCTCATTCAGATTCTATAGCGCAAGCAATGATTTCTTTTTCCCTGCATCTCAGTCTGTTTCAAATGAATTCGGAGTAAAGAACAATACGGAGAAAAGGTCAGAGGATTATTTTTTTATCGGCGACGGACTCAATTACAGACTCAATGAATTTTCCGGAGTGTCACTCGCCGGAAATTATTTTAACAGACTCATCACAAAGGAATACAAATACAGATCAAGTTCATCGAATGCCTTGCTGGATAATCTTTATGATTCAAAGGTGCTTGAGAACAATCTGGAACTTTCGGCAGCCATTGATTATGCAAAGGATCAGTTCTACACAAATGCAAAAATGTTTTATGTAGAACGTTCAGAGAATCATTCTCTCATCAATACAGCAGGGCTGACTCCTTCGCAGTTGAACGAGCTGGAGAAGGCCGAGAAAAACAAGAACAACAACAGCAGAAGAACCGGCCTGCTTGGAGAGATAAGGTATTCAATATCTAACACAAATTATCTTTCAACTTCGGGCTCTGTATCGCTGCTGAAGTATGACACTGACTATGAAGAAAACTATGATGACAGAGATGAATTTGAAATGAACATTTATGTTTTGCACGATTACAACAATCTCAGAAATTTTGAAATACAAACCAAGTTTGATTACATCAGCTCATCGCTGAGTTACATTTTCTCACAGAGGAGTGCAAACAATTACAACAATAAGATTTACAGACTCTCATCTTTGAGCAACTTCAGTCCGGCGCAAGGGCTTGTTACAAGAAACTTTTTTCAGGTTCTGGCAAACTACACTGTTTATGATTTTGAAGATATTGTCTCACAAGTGCAAAGCTTTTCTTACCGGCAGTTAAGCATCAGAGATTCCACATCTTATGTCTTCCTGCCTGAGTTTGAACTTCTGTTTACGGGAGAACTCAAACTGTACGAGCAGGGGCAGTTTAACAACAGAGATTTTTCAGTGAAGCCACTGAATTATTTCGAAGAGCAGTTTTATTCACCTGAGCTGATTTATGTTCCATATGATTTGCTCAGGATTTCAGCGGGCTTCCGTTACTTTCAGCAGATCCGCTACAGGTATGAAAACGCGGAAAAGTCTCTTGCAGGCATTTACAGATCTTACGGCCCGTATGGAAAGATATTTCTATACCTAAATAAAGGATCAATCATTAATTTCACCGGCGGCGTAGATTTCATCAGGAACAGCATTGGAGGATACAGTGACGAGTCATTGAATCTTTCTTTGAATCTTCTGTGGAACATGTGAATTCTGCCGGAATTAACTTTAAAGATTACTCTTGGAAAAACACGAACTGATTCTGGAATCAAGAAGAAGCGAGATCCTGAGATTCGAGCAGCTTCTTGAATCCGTTAACAAAGTATTCTGCCTCGCCGCAGACAAGTTCATCAATCTGCAAATTGCAAGTTCGGAAGCGATAGTAAATGCGATTGTTCACGGGAATAAAGAGGATCCTTCAAAGAAGGTTTTTACGGAGATCTCTCACAATACTTCTGTGATCAGCATCATGATTAAAGATCAGGGCAACGGATTTGAAGTTGATAAATTACCTGACCCGACTTCGGATGAGAATTTGTTTAAGGAACACGGAAGAGGAATATACATCATCAGATCCCTGGTTGATGAATTTGACTGTACATCAGATTCTTCCGGGACCATGTTCATTCTGAAAATGCACAAGTAAACGGCGCCCTCAATTCAGGGCGCCATAAATGGGTTCTTAGAAGTCGAACGCTTTCTTTGAATTGATCTTATCCATAACTGACATAACTTCCTTTACGGCTCCTGCAGAGTCATGAAGCAATTTCATTTCATGATCATTCAGCTTGAGTTCAATTATCTTTTCAATTCCATTCTTTCCAAGTACTGCAGGAACGCCAAGATAAATATCCTTCAAACCGTACTCACCCTGAAGCCATGCGCAAACAGGAAGAATTCTTTTCTGATCTCTTACTATTGCCTCAACCATTTGCGCAGCTGCTGTTCCCGGGGCATACCAGGCTGAAGTTCCCATTAGAGCAACAAGCTCGCCGCCGCCCTTCTTTGTTCGGTCAACAATTGCATTAAGTCTGGTCTCATCTATCAATTCAGTTACCGGAATTCCGCTGACTGTAGTATATCTTGGAAGCGGCACCATTGTATCACCATGACCTCCGAGAAGCATCGCCTGAATATCCTTTGGCGAAGTATCCAATGCTTCGGCAAGAAATGCTCTGTATCTTGCAGTATCAAGAATTCCTGCCATTCCCATCACTCTGTGAGATGGAAACTTGGATGTCAGGTAAGCACAATAAGTCATGACATCAAGCGGGTTTGAAACTACGATCAGGAACGAATCCGGTGAATGCAGTATCACATTTTCAGTAACTGACCTTACGATCTCTGCATTTGTAGAAATCAGATCATCCCTGCTCATTCCGGGCTTTCTGGGAAGGCCGGATGTAATGACAACTACTTCCGATGCTTCTGTCCTTGAATAATCATGAGTTACACCTACAACTCTGCTGTCAAAATTACTTATGCCGGATGTTTGCCAAATGTCAAGCGCTTTTCCTTCGGCAAGTCCTTCTTTTATGTCAAGCAATACTACTTCATTGACCAGTTCCTTTTGTGCAACAACATTGGCTACTGTTGCTCCAACATTTCCGGCTCCAACTACCGTGACTTTCATTTTGTTTGTATTTTTTTATTCACAAATAAAAAGAGGTCATTCCGATGACGGAACAACCTCGCTATTCAATAGTAAGCTTAAAACCTACGCAGTCTCAAGCGGAAGGACATGAAGTGTTTTTTTGCCCTTCTTGTCAGTGAAGCTGACCTTTCCGTCAATCATTGAGAAAATCGTATAATCCCTGCCGAGACCTGTGTTTGAACCCGGAAGGTATTTTGTACCTCTTTGCCTGACGAGTATGTTTCCGGCTTTGACAACTTCACCGCCGAATTTCTTTACTCCAAGCCGCTTTGACTGTGAATCTCTTCCGTTCTTGGAACTTCCGAGTCCTTTTTTATGTGCCATTTTTTATAGTTTCTTTTTGCGTGATTAAAAATTCTTCTTCAGTGCTGCTCAGGAAATTTTGTCGATTGAAATCTGAGTGTAATTCTGCCTGTGCCCTCTTCTTACCTTATAACCTTTTCTTCTTTTCTTCTTGAACACTACTACCTTGTCATCTTTAACATGATCAAGCACAGTGGCCTCAATCTTCTTCGAAAGTTTCGGAGCGCCGACTTCAAATGTGTTCTCATCTGCCGAAAAAAGAAGTACATCATCAAAAGTTACTTTGGATCCAACTTCTTCTTTGAGCTTAGGGACGAATACTTTTTGGTTCTCCTGAACTTTGTACTGATTGCCTTTGATATTTACTATTGCAAACATTCCTGATTGTTTTGTTGATTTTCTAAAATAGTGGAGCTAAGCGGGGTCGAACCGCTGACCTTCTGAATGCCATTCAGACGCTCTACCAAACTGAGCTATAGCCCCACGGGAAATTGCAACTTAACTAATGGCAATTTCTTTTTCAAACCATAAATCAAACTAAATCAAGTCTGCGGATTGCAAGTTTTCTTGTTTTCGCAGATAATTACCCGCCATCTCTTACGAGCAATTAGGAAGCTTAATCTTACAAAGGCGGTAACTCTGCTGAAATGGATTGGAATGATTCGGATTCACGTAGTTCTTAAAATCTGTGGCTTGCCAATCTGTGTAGTTTCCCGCTTGAAGTAAGAGTCTCTTTTGTTTCCGTCCCCGCTGAGTCTCAGCTTAACTTGACTCAGCGGGATGATAATACCAGTATCAAGGCTCTGAGTCCGCTGAAAAGGCAGATGAGATTAACTCTATCCTATGCGGGAGACTCAGAGCAGACAATGAAGTGAGTCTGGTCTGTTTCACTAAGCTCCCTGAAAACTATTCTCTAAACATGAAGCAGAAGATAGATCAATTTCATCGAAATTGAATCATTATAGCAGAATACAAGGAAATTCCTTTCGGCAAGGGCTTCTAAAACCCCAAAAACATTTCTTTGGCAGTGTAAGAGTTTATGTATATTTTGCCGCAACTATCCGAAAGGCCCCGGGCATAAATGGTCTGAAGCCAAGACGGATAATACTGAGAATTAAACCCTTAACAAGCCATGAAAAACCTTTTTGTTTTACTTCTGCTGACAATTGCGGCATCAATTCCGATGTCAGCCTATTCGGCAAACGAGCTGTTCAGAAGTGTAGCTTCAGGCAACTGGAATTCAACTTCTACATGGGAAATGTCAACAAACGGCGGCGGCGCTTGGTTTGCCGCGACTTCAGTTCCGCATGATACAAGCGGAGCTACCACAGTCAGATCTCCAAACACAGTCACAGTTACAGTCAGTACAAGCTCTGATCAGCTGAGTATTGAAGGTGGTGCAACTCTGACAATTAATAACGGAATAATTCTGACAGTACCAAATGGCTCCGGTAATGATATTACTGTTAACCCCTCCGGCACTGTCAACGGTACCGGCACAGTTCGCACTACAGGCGGCAGTCAGGTAAATCTCCGAGCGGGTTCCTTGTTCAGCGCTCAGCTTAATGTGAGCTCCGGAACTTCAAATGTATATGACTACTCTTCTCCATATGACGGAACACTGTATGGAAACCTGATAATTGATTCCGGAGCGGTCGTTAACGGAGGACCAATTTCAGGATTTTCATTGACAATTCACGGAAACATAACAAACAACGGAAGTCTGGTAGCGACCAGTACAGGAGGCTTTCTTAGCATGAAAGGTCCGGCACTTGTCAATAACGGTTCGATCGTTTCCAGCGGCTGGTTTTATTTTGATTCAGTTACGGCGATTTCCGGAAGCGGCACATTTACTTCTGCAAATCAAAGCATTAATGCAAATGGAAATGTCACTCTGATGAGTGATGTAACAATCTCCCCTACCGCGGGACTTAGTGTGCAAACAGGGGGTTCTCTGAATCTTAACGGGTATATGCTGACATATAATTCAGGACAATTTGCTGCATACTCCGGATCAAGCGTTAATGCTCCCGGTACTTTCAGAACCCAGGGCAATGTCTCCGTCTATCCGGTCAACGGTTCAAATTTTAATGCAGATTTTAATGTCAATACCGGCAGTTCGACTGGTGGGAACACCGGTTCCGGTGATAACTTCTACGGGAATGTTACAATTGATAACGGAGCAACAATGAACTGCGGATTTACATTGAACAGAAGAACTAATTTTTACGGTAACGTTACAAACAACGGTACACTAACTTTATCCAGTACCGGAGCTCATTTAAGAATTAAAGGTCCATCGCTGGTTAACAACGGAGCTATAAATGCAGCAGGTTCTTTTTATTTTGATTCAACAACTTCAGTATCCGGAAGCGGTACATTTACTTCCGCAAATCAATACATTACTCCGGTGGGAAATGTTACTCTGATGAGTGATGTGACAATAGCCCCGACCTCCGCACTGACAATGCAGACCGGAGCGGCGGTTCTCAATCTCAACGGATTTGTAATGACCTACAATTCAGGAACATTCATTCTTAATGCTGGGAACATTGTCAACGGTCCCGGAATGGTCAGGACTCAAAACAATGTTGCCATTTACGTGGGTAACAGTTCAGCATTTAATGCAGACATTAAAGTAGATGAAGGATTTCTGACAAGCGGTACTACGCAGGTTGACAGATTCTTTGGAAATATTACCATAGACAGCGGAGCGTCTTATAACTGCGGAACCACCTTGGGAAGAAGAACTGATTTCTATGGTGGAATTACAAACAATGGCACACTTTACACTTCAAGCACAGGCGCGACCATAAGGTTCAAAGGACCGTCACTGGTTAATAACGGTTTGGTATCTCTTGCTTCAGGGAATTTTTACTTTGACACGACAACAGCTCTTTCCGGTACAGGCAGTTTTACTTCACACGCCAACTTTACCGGAAATGCAAATGTAACTCTTAACAGCACTCATCAAATGACGAGCATGACCATAAATGCAGGAACAATATTTAACATCACAAACCGTCTACTGAAAGTAACAGCTTCCAATCCGATCGGAGTTGTAAACGGCGGTACTATTGTAACAACAGGATCTACAATTGAATACAACGGAACGGCTGCTCAGTCAATAAGCATAAACAACATTCCATACGCAGGGCTCAGGATAAATAACTCAAACGGAGCTTTTCTTCCGAACGTTGTCAGTGTCAGTGACACTCTTTCAGTCGTAATGGGTGATCTCGATCTGAACGGAAAAATAATCACACTGTCCTCAACCGGTTACCTGACTGAAACTCCCGGCAATACCGTGAAAGGAAGTTCAGGTTGGATCACAACAACAAGAACCGTGAACGCACCAAGTTCACTGAATGTAGCAGGTCTGGGTGCAGTGCTTACAACTTCCGCAAATCTTGGCAGCACTACAATCGTGAGAGGTCATACTCCTCAGATCGGTCCTTACGTTGGTACGGGAATTCAAAGATACTATGATGTTACACCTTTTAATAACAGCGGGTTAAATGCAACACTCGTTTTCAAGTATGATGATTCTGAACTGAACGGAAACAATGAAAACATTCTTGCACTTAGCAGTTCAACAAACACAGGCACAAACTGGACTAACATGGGCGGCACTCCCGATCCCGTCAACAATGAAGTAACTATCAGCAATCTGAACTCGTTTTCAAGATGGGCGGCGAGCGATAACAGGATAACTGCAGTGATTGGTCTGGTGATGGAAGGATTCTACAATCCTGTAACAAACAGGCTGAATATGAAAGATACAGTTCGAGTTTATCTGAGAAACATAAACTCTCCATACAGTATTGTGGATTCCGCGAAGGGAGTTGTTGATTCCGTACAGCTTGCCGTTCAAGTTCTCTTTCCAAATCTTGCTCCGGGCACTTACTATATTCAGGTCAAGCACAGAAATTCCATAGAGACCTGGAGCAAATCAGGAGGCGAGGTGTATCAGCCGTTCATTACATTACAGTATGATTTCAAGACGTCCGCAGCTAACGCTTTCGGCAGTAATCAGGTACAGGTTGACTCATCACCTTTAAGATTCGCATTGTATTCCGGTGACGCAAATCAGGACGGGACGATAGATGCGACAGACCTAAGCCTGATAGATAACGATGCGACCAATTTTCTGACCGGATATCTGCAGACTGACATAACCGGTGACGGGTTCACAGACGGCACCGACTATTCAATCGCTGATAATAATGCTTACAACTTCGTTTCAGTCGTAAGACCATAGCTGAAAAAAGAAGGGTAATGCTCAGGGGAGCCTTGTCACAAGCAGCGAAGTTCTCGTTGCTGTGCGAGGCTCTTTAATTTATTGGCAGCACTTCACTATTCTCATTTTTCTATTGAGCCGTCGGTAAAACAGCAAAGGGTTCACTTTTCCCTTCATTGCTACTCCTGATTTGTAACGTTGGTTTGTGCATTGGCAATCGCAAGTTCAACATACACTTGTAAATCGACTTCAATGCACACATCCTTATAACTCTTTATTTGTGGCGTCAGGACTTTCCTGCCTTCAGCAGACAGGTCTGCCTGCAGCAGACAGGCCTGCCTGGCGTAAGACAGGCGTCCTGACGCAAATAGTTAACATGTGTCAGGACAGAAGAGTCTGTCCGAGAACCGATTTATTTAGAAAATTAGAATGGGCGAAGGTATGTTCTTTTAAAATCGGATATTGGCTTTTTATTATTTTTATCTTATCCTTTCATAAGTACGGGTGCTAATTTTTTTA
>WBZL01000156.1_pt1 | contig 72582 bp, 68 predicted proteins | sample 5204291 | NCBI WGS metagenome assembly WBZL01 (sample SAMN12344345, study PRJNA552823) | activated sludge metagenome | biome: Activated sludge suspended growth; feature: Nitrification reactor; material: Wastewater; isolation source: activated sludge from nitrification reactor of wastewater...
CGTGAAGGGGTTGCGTGCGGTGTCCGATTTCGAGTCCGAGCTGCAGATGGCGCAGATGAACCGATCGATCTCGGGCGTCGACACGCTGTTCATCCCGACCACCTCGTCGCACTCGTTTCTCGCCTCGAAGCTCATTCGCGAGATCGCCCGATTCGGCGGAAACGTCGACTCGATGGTGCCGCCGTGCGTGGCGCAGCGGCTCGGGGAGCGGTATCCGAGCGCGTGAGCGCGCAACGTGTCACGCTGATCGCTCGAATGCCCCGCCGTTCGCCCCGCTCGTTCCGTAGTCCACCGTCACCACGCCCCATCAGAGGAATCCGACCGTGACCGACGCTTCGTCCATCCACCAGTCCGAGGACCTGCTCCGCCAACTCGTCGAGATCGTCGAGACCGCCCGAAGCATGCCGATGTCGAACTCGGCGATCATCAATCGCGACGAGTTCCTCGACATGCTCGACGAGATCCTGTCCAACCTGCCCGATGAGCTTCGGGCGGCACGTTGGCTGCTGAAGGAACGCGAGGAGGTGCGGGCCAAGGCACACCGCGAGGCCGAGGAGATCATCGCGGATGCCAAGTCGCACGTCGCTCGCATGGTGCAGCGCACCGAGGTGGTGAAGGCGGCGAACCACCGGGCGCAGGCGATCCTCGACGAAGCCGAGGAGGAGTCGCGGCGCATGCGCCATCAGGCCGAGGACTACTGCGACCAGAAGCTCGCGAGCTTCGAGGTGGTGCTCGATCGGCTCGCGAAGACGGTCACCGCAGGGCGCCGCAAACTCGCTACGACGATCGCAGAGTCCGAGCTCGGCACGCCGATCCCCGCCGGCGTGTACGACGACGACGACGATTCCGACGCGGCGGCCTTCTTCGACCAAGACCTCGACTGAGCCGCCGACATGAGTCCGTCGATTCCCGAGCTGATCGTCAACATCACCGAGTTGCGCCGCCACGTGGGCGAGCGGCGCTCGGTCGACTGTCGGGTCGACCTCGGGGAGATCGGCCTCGATGCCACGTCGGTGCACGTCGAGGGCCCGGTGACGGTGGCGATCGACCTCGAATCGGTGTCGGGCGGCATCGCGTCTGCGGGGCGACTCGCGGCGGCGTGGAGCGGCGCGTGCCGCCGGTGCCTCGACCCCGTGTCGGGCGAGATCGAGGTGACGGTCGACGAGGTGTTCGAGCCGGCACCCGACGAGGGTGTCACCTACCCGATCCTCGAGGACCGGATCGACCTGGAGCCGGTCGTGCGCGAGAACGTGCTGCTGGGGTTGCCGATCGCACCGTTGTGTCGCGCCGACTGCCCCGGCCCCGATCCTGAGCACTTCCCGGTCCAACTCCCGGCCGACGAGGCCGACGCGGCTCCCGTGGACCCCCGATGGGCGGCCCTCGATGCACTCGTCGCCGACATCGAGTAGCGCTCGTTTCGAGCGCCTCATCCGCCGATCGCGGCAAGGGCGATCGGGGCGGGGACGGCCGCTTCGATTTCCGAGGGGCGGATGCGTCCGGTAGAGTGGCCGCCCGTTGTGTGCACGCCAATCCGCGCGTGCGACCGCAGTGTCGGCCGATCCGGTCCGACCAGAGCGAGCAGGAACGTCGATGGCCGTCCCCAAGAAGAAGATGTCGAAGGCGAAGAGCCGGAGCCGCCGTGCCTCCGCATGGCGGCTTGAGGTGCCGTCGCGCAGCACGTGCCCCCGATGCGCCGCCGTGAAGCTCCCCCACGTCGTCTGCGGCAACTGCGGCTGGTACCACGGCCGCCAGGCGATCGAGGTCGACTGAGTCGAACTCGTACCGGGCGTCGGGATGCCCCCGGTGGGCCGTCCGATCCGGGTACACTCCGCGTCCCCGGATCGCGCCCAAGCGGCTCGGCTAGACGCTCTTCGCGGTCGTTCCTTCTCGGAGCGCGACCCTGGGGCAGTATTCATCAGGGGAAGTGAGAAGGAGAGCACGTCGTGCCGGCCGAAACGCACACTCATCACGCGCCACTTGACCGCGAGGCTGTGCTGGCGGTCGTGCGTGACCAGCTGGGGATGATCCTCGAGATCGACCCGGCGTCGGTTCTCGAGGGCGACTCGCTGACCGCCGACCTCCACGCCGACTCCATCGCGCTCATCGAACTGGTCGAGGCGCTCGAAGAGGAGTACAGCGAACGCACCGCCGGCTTCGAGATCGATAGCGAAGATCTCGACGAACTTCAGACCGTTCGGGATGCGGTCGATTATGTCCTCAGTCGACTCGGGTGACGCGCTCGACGGCGACCGAGTGGCGCTCCTCGCGGCGCTCGCGGATCGGATCGACCACGAGTTCACCGACATCACGCAACTGGAGATCGCGTTCCGGCACCGCTCATGGTGCGCAGAGAACGGCGGCCTCGCGTCGAACGAGCGCTTGGAGTTCCTCGGAGATGCGGTGCTGCAGCTCGTGGTGACCGAACGTCTCTTCACCACCGATCCGCCGGCGCCGGAAGGGCTCCTCGCCCAGCGTCGTGCGGCGCTGGTGAACACCCGCGCGCTGGCGGGCGCCGGCCGCCGTATCGACCTCGCGTCGTGCCTGCTGCTCGGGCGTGGCGAGGCCGCGACGGGCGGCGCCGAGAAGGAGTCCATCCTTGCGGACTGCTGCGAGGCGGTGATCGGCGCGGTGTATCTCGACGGCGGGCTCTCGGCCGCGGCGTCGGCGGTGGCGCGCCTGCTCGGCCCCGAGATCGCACATGTCGAGTCGGGGGCCGATCCGGGCGACCCGAAGTCGCGGCTGCAGGAGTTTGCGGCCCACCGGCTCGAACGCATGCCCCGCTACAGCGTGGTCGACGCGGGGCCCGACCACGCGAAGGAATTCTCCGCGACGGTCGCGTTCAGCGGGGAGGTCTGGGGCGAGGGCAGTGGCCGGACCAAGAAAGAGGCGGAGCAAGCCGCGGCCGCCGCGGCACTCGAACGGCTCACCGATGAAGGGAACCCCGGCACATGAGTAGCGCAGAACTCCCGGAGCTCGAGATACTCCGCCGCGACCTCGACAAAGAGGTGTCGGGGAAGAAGATCAAGGCGGTGGACGTCCCGGGCAAGAAGTCGATCGCTCGCGCCGGCACGCCGAAGGCGCTCGCGACGCGCCTGACCGGCGTCAAGATCGAGCGGGTCACCCGTAAGGGCACATGGATATCGCTCGCGCTCGACAGCGGCGACGTGATGCTCGTGGCCCTCGGTGCGAAGTCGCGGCTGCGGCGGGCACAGAACAAAGACGCGCTCGAGCCGGGAACCGCCGTGGTGCTCACGTTCACCCAGCACGGGCAGCTTCGCCTCATCGATCCGGCCTCAACGGCCGAGTTGTTCCTCGTGCCCTCCGACGAGGTGGCGGCGACCATCGGCCCGCTCGGCCTCGACCTGGTCGACGAGCCCGTCTCGTGGACGAAGTTCGGCGAGATGGTGCTGCGACGCTCGGGCAAGCTGAAGTCGATCCTGATGGACCCGACGATGCTCGTCGGCATCGGTGCCATGTACTCCGACGAGATCCTCTTCGAGGCGGGGCTGCGCTACGACCGTTCACCCGACACGCTCTCGACCCAGGAGATCCGCCGTCTGTACCGGGCTTCGGTCGAGATCATCCACGACTCGGTGAAGCACGGCGGCGCGAGCGTGGGCGACGACGGATACCTCACCCTCAGCGGTGCCCGCGGCGGCTACAGCGACATGATCAACGTCTTCCGGCGCGACGGCGAGATGAGCCCGCGCGCCCGCGGGCCCATCGTGAAGTCTCGTTTCGGGAACGGCTACACGTACTACTGCGAACAGACACAGGTCTGATCGGGCGATCACACATCGGCGCACGGACGGCGCGAGCGGCGCGAGCCGCTAGCGTGACCACCTCTTCGTCCGGGCACTGACCACGGAGAATCTGTGTTTCTCAAGACCTTGCAGATCAAAGGGTTCAAGTCGTTCGCCGACTCGGCAACGCTGAACCTGGAGCCCGGTGTCACCGTCGTCGTCGGCCCCAACGGGTCGGGGAAGTCGAACGTGGTCGACGCGATCGGCTGGGTCCTCGGCGCCCAGGCGCCCTCGACCGTGCGCTCCTCCAAGATGGAGGACGTGATCTTCGCCGGTTCCTCCAAGCGACCGGCGCTCGGGCGTGCCGAGGTGTCGCTCACCATCGACAACGCCTCGGGAACACTGCCGATCGAGTTCTCCGAGGTCACGATCACCCGGACCCTGTTTCGCAACGGCGACAGCCAATACCTGCTGAACGGCGTGCCGTGCCGACTGCTCGATATTCAGGACCTCCTGAGCGACTCGGGCGTGGGGCGTCAACAGCACGTCATCATCAGTCAGGGGCAGATCGACGCGGTGCTGAACGCCCGGCCGGAGGATCGGCGGGCGATCATCGAGGAAGCGGCGGGCGTGCTCAAGTACCGCCGTCGCAAGGAGAAGTCCGAGCGGCGGCTCGCGTCCACCGAGGCGAACCTGTTGCGGATCCAGGACCTCCTGCGCGAGGTGCGCCGCCAGCTTCGACCGCTGGAGCGCCAGGCCGACGCGGCGCGTCGACACGGCGCGGTGCATGCCGAGCTGACGGCGCTTCGGGTGCACCTGGCCGGCCGCGAGATCGCCCGGCTCCGCACGCAACTCGCATCGTCGAACACGTCGCAGACCGAACTGGCGGCGGTCGATCGCGACTTGCGCACGCAGCTGGCGGCGCTCGACGCAGCGATCATCGCGATCGAGTCGCGCTTGTCGGCGACCGGTGGGGACGACCTCGGCGATGTGCTGACGCGGTGTGAATCGCTGCGCGAACGCGCGGTCGGTCTGTCGCGTCTCGTCGCCGAACGCCGTCGCGGCATCGACCGCGACCGCGAGTTCTCGGCCGACGCCACCGTCGCAGCGTCGCTCGATGCCGAGCTCGCCGGGCTCAATGCAGATCTCGCCGCGCTCGACGGCGAGGACTTCGCCGGCGACGAGGCCGTCGTGATCGCGGCGGAACAGGCGCTCGACGAGCAACGGGGTGCCTTCGATGCCGACTGGGGGCGGAACGAACGATCGACGGCCGCTCGGAGCGAGGCAGCGGAGATTCGCGGCGAGCTCGCGGCCGTGCGTTCCACGTCGGAACGCACGACATCCGATCAGGCCCGCGTCACCGCTCAGCGCGACGCCGCCGTCGCCAAGGCGGCGCGTGTCTCCGAGGAGCGCGAGCGGATGGTCGTGGAACACCGCGACGCCGAGGCGAGCGTCGAACGGCTGAGCGCGGCGGCCGAGAGCGCGGGGGTAGCCCGCGAGGCGGCCGACGCCGAGTTCGCTGCGGCCGATGAGGCGGCGTCGACCGCTGCTGCGCAGCGCTCGGCCTGGACCGCCCGGGTCGAGGCGCTCACGATGGCGCTCGACGAGGCACGCCAGCGCGCCGGCGCCGAGCGGCTCGCCGGCCTCGACGGGGTCGTGGGCACGCTGCTCGACGTGGTGCAGATCGATGCCGGATGGGAGGCCGCCTTCGAGGCGGCCGCGGCCGAGGCCCTCACGGCCGTGGTGGTGACCGACACCGACGTCGCCCGCGCCGCGATCGAGGCGCTGAGCGCCGGCGAGCTGTCGGGTGCGGTGGTTTCGCTCTCGGCGTCGCGGGCGATGCCGTTCACGCCCGCCGTGGGCGAGCCACTGCGCCGCCACGTGCGCGGTACCCGCCCCGGCGTCGACGGGCTGCTCGACGCGCTGCTGAGCATGGCGGTCGTGGTCGACGGCGGATGGGTCGAGGCGCTCGACGCCGCGATCCAGCACCCCGAGGCGCTCGTCATGACGCGCTCAGGCGACCGGTTCGCCGCGGCGGGCTGGCGGGTAGGGGCCGGCGGCTCAGGCGCGACGGGCTCGGCGTTGGAAGAGGCGCAACACCAGGCGACAGCGGCCGCGGAGGCCGCCGAGGCGGCCGCCGATGCGCTGCGCCAGGCCCGCGCTGCGCTCGCCGAGGTGCGATCGGCCGCAGCGCAGGCCGACAAGGCGCGCGACCAGGCCGTCAACCGCGTCCGATCGCTTGGCGACGCGATGGCCCGCCTGGAACGCGACACGCCCGAATCGGCGGCCGAACTGGCTCGCATCGACGCGCACCTGGGTGAGCTCGCCGAGCGGGCCCAGCGACAGGCGTCGCGGCGCGCCGAGCTGGAACAGCGACTGCCCGAGCTCGAAGCAGCCGAGGCGGAGCTGGCGGCACGGGCGAAGCGACAGGCCGAGGCCCGTCGGGCACTCGAGGCGGAGACCGCTCGGGTGCGCCAGCTGCGATCGGCGCTCGACGTGCGGGTCGCCGCTCGCGACGAGCGTCGCCGCATGCTCGAATCGCGAATCGCCAAGGTCGACGAGCGGCTCGATCGCCACCAGGTCGAGCGGCGCGAGGCCGAGCAGCGTCGGCTCGAGCTCGATGCCCGCGCCGATGCCACCGACGTGCTCGCCGAGTTCGTCACGTCGCGCACCGCACAGGTCGAGGTGGTGCTCGAAGAGCTCCGGGCGGCCCGCCGCCGCTACACCGAGCGGACGCGGGCCGTGACCGCCGAGCTCGAGGAACGTCGTCGGGAACGCGCTGCGCTGGAGACCCGCCTGACCGAACACCGCGAACGGATGTCGCGCGCCGAGATCGGCGAAGCCGAGGTTCGCATGCGGCTGGAAGCGGCCACGGCGGCGTGTCGCCACGAGCTCGATGTCGAGCCCGAGGCGGCGATCGAGGCGCCGTGCCCCGAACTGGCGGAGGGCGCTACGCCGGCCGCCCGGGTGCGCGAGTTGGAGCGCGAGATCCGGGTGATGGGTCCGATCAACCCGCTCGCGCTCGAGGAGTTCGCCGCGCTCCAGGAACGGCACGAGTTTCTCGAAACCCAGCTCGACGACATTCGCACGACGCGACGCGAGCTGGCGAAGGTCATCCGCGCGGTCGACGCCGAGATCGTCAACGTGTTCGCCGCGGCATATGCGGATGTGTCGGAGAACTTCACCGGCCTGTTCGAGACGCTGTTCCCCGGAGGGAAGGGGTCGCTCACCCTGACCGATCCCTCCGATCTGCTGTCGACCGGCATCGAGATCGAGGCCCGACCGTCGGGCAAGAACGTCCGGAAGCTCTCGTTGCTGTCGGGTGGCGAGCGATCGCTGACAGCGCTGGCGTACCTGTTCGCCGTGTTCCGCAGCCGCCCGTCGCCCTTCTACGTGATGGACGAAGTCGAGGCGGCGCTCGATGACGTGAACCTCCACCGATTCCTGGCGCTCATCGCCGAGTTCCGTGAGACGGCGCAGCTCGTCATCGTCAGCCACCAGAAGCGAACCATGGAGTCCGCCGACGTGCTGTACGGCGTGACCATGGAGCCTGGCGGCTCATCGAAGGTGCTGTCCGAGAAGATCAGCGCCTAGCGACCCACGCAGCTCGAAGCGGGGGTCGCGCTCGGTAGTGATGGCGGGCGGCGCCGCCGCTCAAGCGGCCGACCACTCGGCCAGCGTGGTCACCGTGCGCCAGTTGCGAGCGGTGAATTCGCGGCCGGCCGGGCGTTTGGCCAGCGCCTGCACGAGCGGCGATCGGCCCTGGCCGTCGGGCAGCCAGAGGTACAGGTCGCGTCCGATGAACGTGAGGTCCTCGCCCGGCCCGGCTGAGGCCAGCGCTCCCTCCACGTCTGCGGGCTCGACCGGCCTCGTGGCGAACGACACGACCAGGCGCGTCGGATCGCCGCCGGTGGGGTAGGGGCAGTGCTCGATGGTTGCGGCGAGTTGCTCGCCGGTGCGCAGTATCACGGGCACCTCGTAGCCGCAGTGCTCGCCGATGCGACTCGACAGGCCGGCGGCCAGGGCGGATTCGGCCTCGGCGGTGGCATCGGCGTGGAACACCACGTTGCCGCTCTGGACGTAGGTGCGAACGTCGTCGTGGCCCGCAGCGCGGAACAGGTCCCGCAGGTCGGTCATGGCCAAGCGTCGTCCGCCGACGTTGATGCCGCGAAGGAGCGCGACCCAGATGGTCACGCCTCGTCGGTCGCCGCAGCCGCCGTTGTCGTCGTACGTTTGGAGCCCGACCCCGAAGTCGTCGTGGTCGACGTCGGCTCGTCCGTGGGAGAGGACGTCTCGTCGGCGACCGACGTCGTGGTCGTCGAGGTCGCGGCCGATTCCTTCTCGGCCTCCTTGCCGATGCAATCCGCGAGGAACCCGGCGAGCTTGTTGCTCGTCTTGGTGGAGACGTCGTCGGTCGGCCCGTTCGCGTCGACGATGTCCTGCATCACCTTGGCGTCGCCCTTCACCTGGGCGTACACACAGGTGGCGACCGACTTGGAGATGCCCGGCGCCTCAAGCGCCTTCACGAACTCCGCCTCCGGGAACGTCTCCTCGGTGCCGCAGGCCGTGCCCGCCGCTGCGAGGCCGATCGTCAGGGCTGCGGCGAACGCGGACCGCCGCAACAGCGCACACGTCGCTCGTGGTCTCATGGCGTGCAGCCTATCGAGGCGCCACGTCTACCCAGTACCCATGGCGCGCGGCACAGCGCTCTGTGCTGTCGGCTGTGCGCGGTGCTGTCCTGCTTGCGCCGTGCGATCTGGCCGGCGCGATCTGGCCGGCGCGACCACCACCGGCGGGTCACGTCAGACGCTGGAACCACCACAGCGACAGTGCCCCGGCGAGCGTGAGCGCCACGGCCGCCCAGGCAGCCACCTTCCAGGTGATCTCGCGACGTTCGGTGTCGTATCCGACTCGGCGTTCGAGTTGGGAGTAGACCTCGTTGAGCGCCGATTCCGACTCGGCCTCAAACGCGACCCCGTCGGTCTGTTCGGCCAGTCGTGCAAGTTCCTCTTTGTCGACCGGCACCGGGGTCTCTCCCACCTGGCCGGTCTCGGGGTCGGCGATCTCGACGGTTCCTCCGGGCGTGCCGTACGCGATCGTCGAGACGGGCACCTTCGCCTTCTTCGCCTCGGGTGCAATCTCGTCGATCGTGCGACCCCACGTCGTCTTGCCGTCGGACAACAGCACGATCGCGCCCGGTGCTCGCTTGCCGTTCTCGTCGGGCGGGACATCCTCGATTGCCTGCAGCGATGTCGCGACCGCCTCGCCGATGGCGGTCCGCTCGCCCAGTTCGAGCTGGCGGATGGCCTTGGTGACCGCGGCGCGATCGGTCGTCGGAGCGACGCGGAGGTTGGCGGTGCCGTTGAATGCCACCAAGCCGACCTGCAGGTTCGCCGGGATGTCGTCGACGAACGCGATGGCCGCGCGTTTTGCGGCGTCGATACGGGTCGGCTCCACATCGGTGGCCTGCATCGACAGCGAGGTGTCGATCGCGAGGATGATCGTGGACCGGTCCTTCGGCACTCGTTCCTCGGCGACCGGTTGCGCCATGGCGAACACCAGCCCCGCCAATCCCAGCAGGTACAACACCGAGGTGACGTGGCGGCGCCATCTCGGCGAGCGCGGCGCGACCTTGTCGAGCAGCTCCACGTTGGAATACCGGAGCGCATAGGTCGGTCGCCGGAACTGCGCCGCGATGTACGCGGCGGCGAGGCCGGCGACGGCGAGCAGCCACCAGAGGCGGCCGGGCTCGAGGAAGCTGCGGTTCATCGGGGGGTCCTCCGAGCGTGGTCGGACTCGGGCGAGTCGTGGAGATCGGTGCCGATCGGGGCTGTCATCGGCGCCCCGGGTTCACGTTTGCGTGGCGTCGCCGCCCGGTGGCGACGTGGCGTGCGAGCGCGAGGAGCCAGTCCTCGTCGGTGCGGAGCCGCAGATGGTGGGCGCCCGCGCCGCGGATGGTGGCGCCGATGGTGGCCCGCTGCTCGGCCGCCGCTTGGGCGAATCGCTCGCGCAGGCCCTTGCGGTTGGTGTCGACCTCACGGACCCGCCCGGTCTCAGTGTCGATCAGCGTCAGCGTTCCCATCGCCGGGAGTTCGAGCTCGCGCGGGTCGAGGACCTCCACGCACAGCACCTCGTGGCGCACCGCGAGCGCGGCGAGCGGATGGCGCCAGGTTTCCGGTGGGTCGAGGTAGTCGGAGATGACCACTGCGAGCCCGCGTCGACGGGCGACGGCGGTGGCCCGCGCCAACAGTTCGGCGAGCGATGCGTGGTCGCTCTCGCCGGGCGTGTCGGTCCGCTGCGCTCCCTGAATGCGCGAGAGCGCAGCCATCAGGTGCGTGCGCCCCTGGCGTGCGGGGAGCGTGGCGATGCCGGAATCGGTCGACACCACCGCTCCGATGCGGTTGCCGCCGCGGGCGGTCAGAAACCCCACGCCCGCCGACGCGGCCAGCACGAGGTCGCGCTTCTCCCACGTGTGCGTGCCGAAATCGAGGCTCGCCGAGCGATCGGCGACGATCCACGTTTCGAGCTCGCGATCGGCGATCGTCTCGCGAATGTGGGCGTGGTTGGTGCGGGCTGTCACGTTCCAGTCGATGCGGCGGACGTCGTCGCCGGGCTGGTACTCGCGGGCCTCCCCCGGCTCGCTTCCGTGTCCGGGCACGAGACCCTGGAAGTTGCCGTGCAGGATCCCGTCGAGGCGATGGGTGACGTCGATCTCGAGGCGCCGCAGAACCTCGGCGGCGCGAGCGTCGCTCGGCGCGCCTGTGGGCGCCGTCGCCGCTGCGGATCGATCCGGCCCGGCCACGGTCACGCGGTCCAGGACTGCGCGTCGGTGCGCGTGCCGTAGTACGCGTCGGTCGGGCCGCCGACCTGCGACGGCTGGATCGCGGGCGCCGGCACGGTGGACAGCACCCGTGCGAGCAGGTGCTCGGAGTCGACGTTCTGCGCGAGCGCTTCGTAGGTCAGCACGAGGCGGTGCCGCAGGATTTCGGGCGCCACGTCGAAGATGTCCTGGGGTACCACGTAGCTGCGGCCACGCATGAGGGCCATCGCCCGGCCTGCCCGAACGAGGCCGAGGCTGGCTCGTGGGCTCGCGCCGAACTCCAGGAAGGGGCGGATGTCGGCCAGCCCGTAGTGCTCGGGTGTTCTGGTCGCGAGCACCAGGTTCACGGCGTACTCCATGACCGCACGGTCGCAGTAGACGTCCTCGGCGCTTCGTTGCAGTGCGGCGACCTGTTCGAGGCTGAGCACCTCGGACGCAACCGGTGGGTGGACGCCCATCCGGTTGACGATCTCGAGCTCCTCCATGGGGCTCGGGTAGCCGAGCACGACCTTCATCAGGAACCGGTCGCGCTGCGCCTCGGGGAGGGGATACACCCCCTCGTTCTCGATGGGGTTCTGCGTGGCGAGTACGAGGAACGGGGCGGGGACCTTGTGCGTCGTGCCGCCTATGGTGACCTGGCGCTCGGCCATCACCTCCAGCAGCGCTGACTGCACCTTGGCGGGTGCACGGTTGATCTCGTCGGCCAGCACGAAGTTGGCGAAGACGGGGCCGAGTTCCACATCGAAGCGCTCTGAACTCGTCCGGTAGATCCGCGTGCCGGTGATGTCGGCCGGGAGCAGGTCGGGCGTGAACTGGATGCGGCTGAAGGTGCCGCCGACGGTGCGGGCAAGCGTCTCGACCGACAGCGTCTTGGCGAGCCCGGGGACGCTTTCGAGCAGGCAATGACCGTTGGCGAGCAGCGACACGACGATCCGTTCGATCGCCCGATCCTGCCCCACGATCACCTTGCGCATCTCGAACAGCACCCGTTCGAGCAGCGCTGTGGCCGACTCCACGGGCTGCTGCCGAGGCTCTCCGCCGGCAGCCTGACCGGAGGGCGGCGGTGCCGGGGACGAGGTCGCCGACGCTGGCGTTGGGAGCGGCGTCGGCGTCGGGGCGGGAAGCGAGGGGGCGCGGCCCTGGGTCATCGCCGGCTGGCCGGGGACTCCCGACCCGGAGGTCGGCTCGCCGGGCACCGCCGGTGGGGTGGTCGTCATCGGGGGACCTCGGTGGGATCGGGGACGAAGCGCTGTCACGGTAGGGCCTTTCGCGGCGGAGGCGGCGCCCATGGCTCTGAGCCGCGTCTCAGCGCATGAATCGCCTCTCAGCGCCCGACGCGATTCGGGCAGACCGCTCGCACCGCCGCCGCTTCCGAGGCGACCGGGAGGCGCCGGGAGGTCGTTAGGCTTCCGGCCCATGGACTCCCCCCTCGTGATCCTCCTTGTCATTGCCGTGCTCGTGGCGGTCGGGGTGGTCGGTTTCGTCGCGACGCGGTCGAAGCGTGGCGAGGCGATCGAGCCGCCGGCCCGGCCTCGGCCCGATGGGAGGCCGGCCTCCCCGACGGCGTCCGCCGCAGCGGGTACGGCGACGATCGATCCGGCGACGGCCACGCCCGGCGCCGAGACGGTCGCTGCTGGCGAGGAGGAGGGCTCCGCCGTCGGAGGGGTCGAGGCGGTCGAGCCGGCAGAGACGGTGGTCCCCGCCAAGCCGAGCTTCCGCGATCGGCTGACCCGTGCGCGCGGCACGTTCGCCGGAGCGCTCAGCGCGATCCGGGGCCGATCGGCGATCGATCAGGACACCTGGGACGACCTCGAGGAGGCGCTCATCCGAGCCGATGTCGGCGTCGGTCCCACGACCGAGTTGCTCGACGCGGTGCGCGCCAGAGTGAAGGCCGACGGCCTCACGACCCCCGACGATCTGATCGAGGCCGTGAAGACCGAGATGACGACGCGGCTGCTCGCACCGATCGACCTGCGCATGGCCGACGAGTCGCCCACGATCTGGCTGTTCGTCGGGGTGAACGGCGTGGGCAAGACGACGACGATCGGCAAGGTCGGTCGACAGCTCGCCGACGAGGGTCGCTCGGTGGTCATGGCGGCCGGCGACACGTTCCGCGCCGCTGCGGCCGAGCAGTTGGCTACCTGGGCGGAGCGGTGCGGAGCTTCGCTGGTGCAGGGGGCGGAGGGCAGCGATCCCTCCGCGGTGATCTTCGACGGGGTCGCCCACGCGGCGGCGACGCGAGCCGATGTGGTGTTGGCCGACACTGCGGGGCGGCTCCACACCAAGACGAATCTGATGGAGGAGTTGCGCAAGGTGCGGCGCGTGGCCGACAAGGGTGCCGGCCAGGTGACCGAGGTGCTGCTGGTGCTCGACGCGACGACCGGGCAGAACGGGTTGACTCAGGCGCGGCAGTTCACCGAGGCGGTCGAGCTGACCGGCGTGGTGCTCACCAAGCTCGACGGGTCGGCGAAGGGTGGGATCGTGTTTGCGATCCAGAGCGAGCTCGGCATTCCGGTCAAATTGGTTGGGCTCGGCGAACAGGCGGAAGATCTGGTTCCCTTCGACGCCGAGCAATTCGTCGACGCCCTGTTCTCCCTCGACTGACCTCGCGCTCGAGTGATCGATCGTCTCCACGGTTGATCTGTGGAGATACCTGGTGCTCGGCTGACCGATCTTCTCCGCGGTTGATCTGTGGAGATACCCGGTGTTCGGCGGACCTCCCAGCGGCGGCGCCGCAGGCACGTGAAGTAGGGTGCCGACGTGGGAGGGGCAGGGAGGTTCGGGGGCCTGTTGCTCGCCGTGGCGACGTTGGGTTCCACGCTCGCCGGGTGCAGCAACGAGGATCCCCGCGCCGCCAACTCGACGACGACCGTCGCCGACGACAACTCGCCGCCGAGCGAGGTCACGATCGCTGTGACCGTGGACTCAGGTGGATCTGCCTCGGCTCCCACGCGAATCCGCGTCGGACGGCGCGAACCCGTCACTCTCGAAGGCGGCCGGGTCGACGCGACCAAGACCGACCGCACGACGGGTCTCGTCACCGCTGAGACAGCCGAGGGACGCCAGGTCCTGGCGGCCGTGGTCCCAGCCGACGAGGCCACCTTCGGCGCGATCGCGGAGGTGAAGGTGTCGGCGGAGACGACGGCCGCGAGCCTCGCGTTCCGCGCACCCGGCCAGCCCACAGGCGAACCGGCGGTCGACCTGATCGTTCTCGCCTGCATCTATGCCGACCCCGGCCTCGCCGCCGCGACCTCCGAGGTCGAGCGACTCCTCGGAGCGGGCGGCGACCCGGTCACCGCGCCGGACCCACCGTTGCTCCTGGCGGTCAACGCCATCGTCACGCATGTGGTCGAAACCGGGTGTGGCTCGGTGAAGGCCGGCGGGTCGCCAACCACGGGTCGATTGCACGGCCGCTCCGCTCCTGGACCGGCCATGGCCGGAGCAGCGGCGCCGACGGCGACCGCCGCGGCCTTGAGTCCTGCTGCGAGGGCTGGATCGTGCATCGCCGGGGGGCTGATCGACCCGGACGGCGCCGGTGCGAACGTCGCGTGCGCGAAGCTCGACGCCAAGACCTCCGTAGCGAAGAAGGCCGTCACCGCCGGCAAGCCGTTCACCGTCACGGTCACGAACCCCACTCCACGATGGGTGATCCTTCAGGACGCGACGAAGGACGGGCCCGACGCCATGCTGGGTGCGATCGCGCCCAAGCAATGGGCGATCCCCGGGCTGCAGGATCTCATCGTTCAGTTCGGCAAGGACGCCGCCACGGCGCTCGCCAACGAGGCCTGCAAACGCGTGTCGTTCGGGTTCTTCTGCGACGACGGAATTACCTTCGGCGAGGCCTGGGACAAGGTGGTCAAGAAGGTCACCAGTGCCCTCGCCGACGCGGTGACCGACATCGAGATGCCCGCATCGGCGTGGGGCCGACCCTTCGCCATGGTCAGTTTCGGCTCAGGCACGAACGGCGAAGACGCCACGACGTTCACGGCTGCCGAAGCGGCGCCGTCGATCGCGTTCACGCTGACGCTGCTCACCGAGATCCTGCTTCCCGCTGCAGGCCTCGTGGGCGACCTCAACCAAGGGCAGACCAAGAAGCAGGTCAAGAAGTCACTGAAGGAAGCCTTCGCCGCGGCGCTCGCCGACGTGGCGAACGCCCCGGACCCGAGCAAACCCAGGAAGCAGCACGATCTGCTTGAGGTCCTGCTCGATGTTGCCGTCGACACCGGACCGGCGCTGACCGAGTTCCTCTCCACCCAGTCTGCGTCCCAATCCTCGGACCCCGGACCGTTCGAGGCCTTCACCGCCGCCGCCAAGCTCGTGCAGCCGTTCTTCAAGATGGCCGTGAAGATCATGTCCGAGATCGACTGGAGAGTGGCCTTCACCGCGCTCCACATCAGCGCCATCCTCGACCCTGCCGGGTTGGTCGAAGACCTGGTGGTCTCCACGATCAAGAAGTTCGTGCCGGGCCTCGGATGGGTCGAGCTCATCGACACGGGCATCGACATCGTCAACCTCTTCGGATCCTCGGCAGAACTGCTCGTCGAGATGTCCGGACGAGCGTGGCTGGACATCTTCTGGATCGGCGAGCACACCACCGAACTCCCGAAACGACCAGCCGTCACCGGTGCCGAACTGGCGGCGCTCGACGGCACGGCACTGTGTCGCTCGTACGTCGGCGACCAGATCGCCGAACAGGAGGCGATGTACCCCGAGATGCACTTCACGGGCTCTCCCGGCGTCTGGCGGAATGGCGAACTCATCGACGCAACGGACGGTCCGGCGTTCGCGCTCGGCGACTTCGACGGCGACTCGGTGGGCGACGGCGCCGTCGCGATCTACTGCAATCCGAATGCCGGAAGCGGTTCCTCATATCAGCCACACCTGGTGGTGATCCTGCCGGCCGCGACTCGCAAGCCGATTCGCGCCGACGACCCGGAACACACGTCCTACGACCACGAGGTCAACATCCGATCGCTTAGCCCCCAATCTGGCGGCAAAGAGCTGCGGATCGACTCGGTGGTGCCCCGTCCCTTCACGGACCCCGGCTACGGTCCCGACCTCTGGAGGACCGTCAAGGTCGTCCGCGGCAAATTGGTCGTGATCGACAGCGGTTCATCGGGTCCACCGGCGCCGTCGGCGGCCATGCAGACCTTCTGGGAGTCGATCGGCGACCCCGTCCCGGCGCCCATCGGGGACGGGTGCAACCCCCAATCCGATGTGCTTCCCGATGGCCGATACTTCGGGTTCATCGCGGTCGCCGGTATCACCGACGGCGGATTCGACTTCGACCTGGCGTGTTACCTGAGTTCGGCACGAGCGGAAGCCCGCGGCGATGAGGTGATCGAGGAGAGCACGATCGAAAACGGCTCCACCAAGCTTCGCCGGCTCACCACGGCGAAGGACTTCACGTTCTGGCGACTCAACGACGCCGGGTTCCCCGGAGCCCCGTGCACAGCGGAAGAGCCAGCGGCAGCCGGCACGTGGGAGAGCTACTGCAAGGCCGCTCAAGTGCCGGCGATCGACTACCAGGGCGGCACGGTCCCGGCGCTGATCCTGGTGAAAGGCGGCACGGTCATCGAGGCCGCGGAGTTCTGGTTGTCCTGACGGACGCCACGACACCGTCGAGGGCCATTCGACCGCGCTCAACGGTGCTGACGTCTCGCATCGTCGGACTCTGTGGACTCGGCAACCCAACTCCGTCGGAATTCCGCGCCGCCGCAGGGATCTGCACGACCCAACGAAACATCGATCACATACGTCCGCCTGTGGCGGCTTCGGGGTAGCCGCGCTCCCTCCGACGAAAGGCGGCAACCATGGCGTGGCACATGCTGCAATATCTGCCCGCGGCGGTCCAGGCTGCTGAACGATCGGCCCCGGCCGGCTTCACCGTGGTGGACCGGCTCGTGGTGGCCGCTGTCCGCGGTGGGCGGGTGCCCGGGCACGATGCCATGCAGCTCGCGGCCGGTGCGCTCGACCGCATCGAGGGGGCTCGTGAGCAGCCGGACGGGCGACGGTCGCTGTCGGTCGAGGGCGACGTCGCCTCCGACGAGCTACGGGCAGCGATCGACCGATCGCGGACAACGACACCGCGGAAGGGTGCCGTCGCAACCGGCGAATCGAGTTCGTGCCCGGCACCTGAGCCCGATGGGCGTTGCGCAGTCGTCGGTGTGCCATCGAGGTGGCGTGAGTATCGGTAGCCCCTTGCCGGGCATGGCTCGCAGCTAGGCTGGATCGACCATGTTTGAAGCACTGTCCGATCGGTTCGAGGGGATCTTCAAGCGGCTGCGCAACAGTGGCCGCCTGACCGAGGCCGAGGTCGATGAGGTCCTGCGTGAGATCCGCGTGGCCTTGCTCGAGGCCGACGTCAACGTTCGGGTCGTCCGGAGCCTCCAGGCGCGAATTCGCGAGCGCTGCGTCGGGGTCGAGGTCGGCCAGGCGCTCACCTCGGCGCAGTTCGTCATCAAGGTCGTCAACGAGGAGCTGACCACCACCCTCGGCGGCGAGACGATCTCGATCACCTACGCGTCCAAGCCCCCGACCGTGGTGTTGATGGCGGGCCTGCAGGGGTCCGGCAAGACCACCACGTCGGCCAAGCTCGCTCGCTGGTTCAAGGCACAGGGCCGCCAGCCGCTGCTCGTCGGAGCCGACCTGCAGCGCCCGGCAGCGGTCGAGCAGCTCCGCACCCTCGCGGGTCGCATCGACGTTCCGGTCTACAGCGAGCCGAGCGACCCCGTGAGCGTCGCTGCCGGCGCGATCGCCGAGGCGCGGCGTCTTGGGCGCGATGTGGTCATCGTCGACACGGCGGGCCGCCTGGCCGTCGATGCGGAGATGATGGAGCAGGTCCGCCAGATCAGCGAGGCGACCCAGCCCGACTACACGTTCCTGGTGATCGACGCGATGTTGGGCCAGGACGCCGTGAACGTCGCCGAGTCGTTCCACGCGACCCTTGCGCTCGACGGCGTGATCCTCACGAAGCTCGACGGCGATGCCAGAGGCGGCGCCGCGCTCTCGGTCAAGGAGGTCGTCGGCCGCCCGATCGCCTTCGCCTCGACGGGTGAGAAGCTCGACGAATTCGACCTGTTCCACCCCGACCGCCTCGCGGGCCGCATCCTCGGCATGGGCGACGTGCTCTCGCTCATCGAGAAGGCCGAGCAGGCGTTCGACGCCGAGCAGGCCGAGGTCGCGGCGCAGCGGCTCATCGACGGCTCATTCACCTTCGACGACTTCCTCGAGCAGATGAACGCGATCCGCAAGATGGGTCCGCTGCAGAACATCATCGGCATGCTCCCCGGCATTCCGAAAGAGGTGCGCGACGTCGAGATCGGCGACCGCGAGGTGGGACGGGTCGAAGCGATTATCCGCTCGATGACGGTGGCCGAGCGGGCAGATCCCGATCTCATCGACACCTCGCGGCGTCAGCGCATTGCGAACGGCTCCGGATCCAAGCCCGCCGAGGTCGCGCAGCTCGTCACGCAGTTCAAAGAGATGCGCAAGCTCATGAACCAGATGGGTCCCGGCGCGATGAAGCGGGTCAAGAAGAAGACCAAGAAGGGCAAGTCGAAGCGAGGGCCCGGCGGCAACGCGAGCGGTCGGACCACGCAGAAGGGCACCCAGCCGCAGCTGAGGCAGCCCTATCGCTTGCCGGGGCTCGATCCGGTGGCCGATCAGCTCCAGAAGGCGGGCATCGATTTCCCGGGTCTGCCGCCCGCCGAATGACACGGGCTTGCCCGCACACCGACCGACCGACAACAATGTCCGGCTGCCGCGCCTACTGCTGCGGCGCCTGACGAAGCAGAGAGAAGAGTTCGAACGTGGCCGTGAGACTCCGCCTGATGCGGATGGGCAAGAAGAAGCAGCCCACCTACCGAATCGTTGCCGCAGATGCGCGGTCCCCGCGCAACGGCCGGTTCATCGAAATTGTCGGCACCTACGACCCCCGGCGCGAGCCGTCGGCGATCAAGGTCGACAACGAGAAGGCCGTGCGGTGGCTGTCCAACGGGGCACAGCCGTCCGAGCGCGTCGAGAAGATCCTCAAGATCAGCGGTGCGTGGGACGAGTTCGAGACCGCCAAGACCCAGGCGAAGTCGGGCTCGTGAGCGAGAACGAGGCAACGACCGCTCGCGCCGAGGCGGTGCTGGCCCACGTGGTGACGGCGATCGTCGATCATCCGGAGGCCGTGAAGGTCTCGACCGACGACAGCCGCAACGTCACTCGACTGAACGTCGAGGTCGGGCCCGGCGACATGGGCCGCGTCATCGGCAAGCGGGGGCGGGTGGCCAATGCGATCCGCGCCGTGGGTCGGGCCGCTGCAGCGACGGATGGCCACGAGGTCGACGTCGAGTTCGTTGACTGAGTCCGCCGACTCGGGCGAGATGCCTGCCGGTCTGCTCGAAGTCGGCGTCATCGCCAAACCGCACGGTTTGCAGGGCGAACTCGTCGTGAAGCTCATCACCGATCGAACCGAACGGCTCTCGTCCGGGTCCGAACTGTGGACCGGTCGGGGGCCGTTGCGCGTGGTGTCGTCGCGGCCACACCAGGACCGGTGGCTGGTCACCTTCGCCGGGGTCAACTCGCGCGAGGCCGCCGAGTCGTGGTCCCGAGTGCCGCTGCTCGCCGCGGCGATCGATGATCCCGACGCCCTCTTCATCCACGAGCTCATCGGCCTGACCGTGGTCGACGCAGCGGGCGTCACCCGCGGGAGCGTCGTCGAGGTCCAGGCGAATCCGGCGAGCGACCTGCTCGTGCTCGACACGGGGGCGCTCGTGCCGCTCACCTTTGCGGTCGGTCAGCCCGACGGCGGCGTGCTTCGGGTCGACACCCCCGACGGCCTCTTCGAACTCTTCGAGTGACGGGCGTGCGAATCGACGTCTTCTCGATCTTCCCGGAGATGTTGACGGGGTTCTTCGGGCAGTCGTTGCTCGGACGGGCGCAGCGCGGCGACCTCGTCGACCTGCGGGCGCACGACCTGCGTGAACACACCAGCGACGTCCACCGGTCCGTGGACGACTCGCCGTTCGGTGGCGGCGCCGGGATGGTGTTGTCGCCCGAACCGATCTTCCGCTCGGTCGAATCGGCGCAGCCGCCGCGCCCGCTCTACCTCCTGGGCCCCGGCGGTCGCCGCTTCGACCAGTCGGTCGCCGAGGAACTCGCCGCGAGCCCGGGCTTCTCGATGATCTGCGGCCGGTACGAGGGCGTCGACCAACGCGTTCGCGACCACCTCTGCGATGGCGAGCTGTCGATCGGCGACTTCGTGTTGAACGGGGGAGAGGTCGCCGCGCTCGCGATCGTCGAGGCGGTGGTGCGGCTCGTGCCGGGCGTCATGGGCAACATCGAGTCGGCGGCCGACGAGTCGTTCACCTCCGGTCTGCTCGAATACCCGCAGTACACCCGCCCGGCGGTGTTTCGCGACTGGGCCGTGCCCGACGTGTTGCGATCGGGCGATCACGGTCGCATCGCCCGGTGGCGGCGGGCGCAGGCGATCGCTCGGACGTTGCGCGATCGACCCGACCTGATCGCGCACCGGGGGGGCGTGAGCGACGCCGAGCGGGCCCTGCTCGACGAGTTCGGGTTGGTGACCGCGGAGCCGCACGACTAGCCTGGCCGCTTCGTGCACGCCGACGCGCCCCCGTCAGCTGTGTGCACCAGTTCGAGTCACGACCCAGGAGCAAGACGCGCCATGAAGCCGACCGATCTCGTCGACCAGTCGAGCCTGCGGGACGACGTTCCCGAGTTTGCTCCGGGCGACACGCTGAAGGTGCACGTTCGCGTTGTCGAAGGCGCCAAAGAGCGTGTCCAGGTGTTCCAGGGCGCCGTGATCCGCCGACAGGGCGGCGGCGTGCAGGAGACCTTCACGGTGCGCAAGCTCTCGTACGGCGTCGGCGTCGAGCGAACCTTCCCGGTGCACTCCCCGACGATCGCGAAGATCGAGGTCGTGAGCCGCGGCGATGTGCGGCGCGCCAAGCTGTACTACCTGCGCGATCGGATCGGTAAGGCCGCGAAGATCAAGGAAAAGCGCGACTGATCGGCCGTCCCCGCCGCCGGGTTCGGCACGGAGACCCGCTCCACCTTCCCCTCCTGTCATCGATGAGTGTCCGGTCCTCTGGGCCGGTGGAGGCGCGCGTGGCGCATCAACAAGAGCTCGGTTCCGCGGGTGAAGCCGTGGTTGCAGCGTGGTACGAACGCCGCGGGTACGAGATCCTCGAGCGCAACTGGCGCTGCCGCGAGGGCGAGATCGATGTGATCGCACGACTCGACGACGTGGTGGTGATCTGCGAGGTGAAGACGCGCTCCACCGATCGCTTCGGCAGCGGGCTCGATGCCGTAGACGGGCGCAAGCAGCGCCGTCTGCGGGCGCTCGGCGCCGCGTACCTGTCGTCGGGCGCGCAGCCGGGGTGGCGCCCGGTGCGCTTCGACGTCGCATCGGTGACACCCGGCCCGCACGGCTACTCGGTACAGGTTGTCGAAGCGGCCTTCTAGGCGCCGCGGCGGGCGCGACGCCGACTGACTCTCCCTCAGCCCAGGAGCGCCCAGAGCACCGCCGCGACGCAGATGGCGAGCGCCGCGACGACCAGCAACACGTCGCTCGGGCGTCGGCGCATCGGTCGGTCGGGATTGAAGCCCATGGGGCGAGTCTTGCACGGTCGCCTCCGGCGCCTGCGCCGATAGCGTGGCCGTCATGCTCGACGAGACATCCTGGGACGGGGCCGACCATGCGGGGGCCGACCATGCGGACGCGGGCGATGCTCCAGCCGCAGACGCTCCCGCCGCAGACGCACCGCACGCGGCCGCACCGCACGCGGCCGCCCCGGTGCTCTTGACCGACGAGGAGGCCCGAGTGCTCGGGTGCCTCCTCGAGAAGGAACGCACCACGCCCGACGACTATCCGCTCACGGCGAACGCGCTCATGCGGGCGTGTAACCAGTCGACCTCGCGCGATCCGGTGGTCGCGTATGACCAGCGAACCGTCGAGGGCGCGGTCGCCTCGCTCAAGGCGGCCGGGCTGGTGCGCTTCGTCCACATGCCGTCGGGGCGAGCCGTCACCAAGTACCGCCACATCGCGGGGGAGTGCTTTTCGCTCGATCAGCGCGCGCTCGCGGTCGTGTGCCTCCTGCTGCTGCGAGGCCCGCAGACGGTGGGTGAGCTCAAGACGCGCTCGGAGCGGCTCGCGGCCTTCGCCGATCTCGGCGAGGTGTCCGACACGCTGGACCGGCTCGCCGCGGCCCCGGCGCCCTTCGTCGTCGCCTTCGAGCGCGCGCCGGGGCAGAAGGAGCAGCGGTGGGCGCACCTGCTGTGCGGCACACCGGAGCCGCCGACCGTCGCCGTTGGCGGCTCGGTCGGGATGGCGTCGGGCCCGACGAGCGCCCAGCGGATCGCTGCCCTGGAGCTGGAGGTCGAGGACCTGCGGTCCGATGTGAATCGACTTCGGTCGTGGGCCGACTCGGTGGCCGCCGAGTTGGGCATCGACCGGCCGCCGCTCGGCGGCGACGACTTCGCTGTCACCCCGGTGTCCTAGTCTCGCGGCTGCGCTCCCGTCGGAGCGGCTCGTCTCGTCGGTGAGACCTCCCAGGATCGGTGGCGACGCCCCCGGTCCGCGGCGACGGGAGTCGAGATGTTGGCCACGGTGCAGGCGGCGACGCTGGTGGGTGTCCGGGGAATCCCGGTCATGGTCGAGGTGCATGTCGGGCAGGGGCTGCCCGGGTTCACGATCGTTGGGCTTCCCGACGCGGCGTGCCGTGAGGCTCGCGATCGCGTGCGCGCCGCCGTGTTGTGTTCGGGGCTGAAGTGGCCCCAGCAGCGCATCACCGTGAACCTCGCGCCGAGCGCGGTGCGCAAGGTCGGCACCAGCCTCGATCTGGCGATCGCGTTCGGCGTGCTGATCGCCGACAAGCAGCTCCAGGTCGACCCGACGGGCATGGCCTGCTTCGGCGAGCTCGGGCTCGACGGTTCGGTGCGCCCGGTGTCCGGGGTCTTGCCGATGGTGGCGTCGCTCGCTCTCGACGATGTGCGCGAGGTCGTCGTTCCCGCGGCGAACACCGCCGAGGCGTGCGCGTTGGGTCGCCATGTCGTACGGCCGGTCGAGAGCCTCGGCGAGCTCGTGCGTTGCCTGCGTGGCGACGAGCCATGGAGCCAACCCCGGCCCGACGAGCCCGACGACGTTGTGGCCGAACGGGCGCCCGACCTGTGCGAGGTGCGCGGCAACGCCGTGGCCCGTTTCGCTGTCGAGGTGGCGGCCGCCGGCGGTCACCACCTGCTGCTCGTCGGTCCGCCGGGCGCGGGCAAGACCATGCTGGTCGAGCGCCTCCCGGGCCTCCTCGGCGTGCTCGATGCGGCGACGAGCCTGAGCGTCACGTCGATTCACAGCGCCGCCGGGCAGCCGGTCCCGCGCAGCGGGCTCATTCGGCTCCCGCCATTTCGCGCTCCGCACCACAGCAGCTCGCTCGTGGCGCTCGTGGGCGGAGGCTCGCATCAGCTCCGGCCGGGCGAGATCAGCTTGGCGCACGGCGGGGTGCTCTTCCTCGACGAGTTGGGCGAGTTCGGCGCCGCGGCGCTCGATGCGCTTCGCCAGCCGCTCGAAGAGGGCGTGGTGCGGCTGAGTCGGGCTCACAGCTCGGCCGAGATGCCCGCGTCGTTCCAGTTGGTCGCTGCCATGAACCCGTGCCCGTGCGGCTACGGCGGAACGGTCCAGTGCCGTTGCAGCGCAGCGGCCTTGTTGCGCTACGCACGGCGCCTCTCGGGTCCCTTGCTCGATCGGTTCGACCTTCGCGTGCTCGTCGAGGCGACGTCGCGTCGCGATCTGCTCGACGCAGCGCCGGCCGAGCCGACGGCGTCGGTCGCCGAACGGGTGAGCGCAGCGCGACGTCGCGCGATCGAACGCGGCGTGCCGGCGAACCGGTACCTCAGCGGCCGACAGGTCGAGGAATGCACGCGTCTCACCGATGCGGCGCGCGAGCGCCTCGACGACGCACTCGCCCACGGTCGGCTGTCAGGACGCGGGCTGCGTCGCGTCCGCGCCGTAGCGCTGACCCTCGACGACCTGGCGGGTGGCGATGGCGAACTCGACGAGGGCGTCGTGGCGCAGGCGTTGCTGTTGCGCTCCGATCTCTCGGTCGGCGAGGTCGCGGCGGGTGCGGCATGACCGGCGACCTGCAAGCGATGGTGGCGTTGGCTCAACTGTCGGGCGTCGGGCCACGGCGCCTGTGGGCGGCGTCGCGTTCGGGTCCTGGGCAGGTGTGGCGCGATCTGGTCGCGCGGCGCACACCGGCCGGCGTGCCGGCCCCGCGGTCGTTGTGCGAGCGGTGGTGGGGCGAGGTCGAGTCGGTTTCGGTGGAGAACGTGTTCGCCGATCACACCGCGGGCGACCTCTTCGTGTCGGCCGCCGGGCTTGTCGGAGCGCCGGTGCTCGACGGCGCCGGTCCCGAGCACCCGGCGCACGAGCCCGACGATCCGTACGTGCCGCCGCTGCTGTTCTGGCGGGCGTGGTCTCTTGATCGGTTCGACGCGCTCCATCGCCGGCCGCGCGTGGCCATCGTCGGCACGCGCCGGGCGAGCCGATATGGACTCGACGTGGCCCACGAGCTGGGTGGGGCGTTGGCCGAGGCCGGTGTCGTGGTGGTGTCGGGTCTGGCGCTCGGGATCGATGCCGCGGCGCATCGAGGCGCGATCGCGGCCAACGGGGCGCCACCGATTGCGATCGTGGCGTCGGGTCACAACGTGGTGTACCCGCGCCGCAACAGCGAGCTTTGGGAGGCCGTCGCCCGGGCGGGGGCCATCGGTACCACGGCGCCGCTCGGCACCGCACCGGAGGCGTGGCGGTTTCCGGCCCGCAACCGAGTGATCGTGGGGCTGAGCGACGTCGTCGTCGTGGTCGAGAGCCATCATGCCGGGGGATCGCTCATCACCGCCGACTACGCGGGCGCCCGGGGGGTGCCCGTGCTCGCGGTGCCGGGACCCATTCGCAGCGCGACGTCGCTCGGGACGAATCGCCTGCTGGGTGACGGGTGCGGTCCATGCCTGGGGGTGGACGACGTGCTCGTGGCCCTGGGGTTGCAGGGCGCGAACGTACGGGCGGCCCAACCGGGAACCGGCGAAGGCGATCGATCGTCCGACGACCGGGCGGTGCTCGACGCGCTCGGCTGGGAGTCGGTGACCCTCGATGAGGTTGTCACTCGATCCGGGCGGCCCTTCGCCGTGGTTGCATCGTCGCTCGCCTCGCTCGAGTCCGAGGGCCTGGTCGCCGCGACCGCAGGGAGATTCGAGCGATGCGCTGGAGGCTCCGACAGGTGATGTCACCTAACGCGGTCGATAACACACCCTCAGTGGTTCATCGTTTCCTACACTGGTGCGATGGCGTGGGAGTTGGACCAGTTCGAAACCTCCCTGAACCCGCTCTCGGCGGCCACTCGCGTCGCGTATCGATCCGACTGCGACCGCTTCGTCGCCTGGGCCGTGGCCAACGGGCTCGACGAGCCGACCATGGTCGCCCGCAACGACGTGCGGTCGTTCCTGGTCTCGCTGAGTCAGTCGGGCGCGTCCTCGCGAACGATGCGTCGCCGCCTCGCCGGTGTGCGGCGCTATTTCGCCTGGCTGCGCGAGGCCGGGCGAGTGCAGGACGACCCCACCGCGGGGCTCAGCGCACCGCGAACGGCCGGGCGGCTGCCACGCGTACTCCGCGCCGACGAGGTGCTGCGACTGGCCGAGGGAGCGGATGCGCCGGCAATCGATTCCGACGATCTGGCGCTCGTCGCGCGGGAGTTGCGCGACCGGCTCATCGTCGAGTTGCTCTACGGCTCGGGCCTGCGCGTCTCGGAGCTGTGTGGACTCGGTCTCGACGACGTGCATATGGCCGAGGGTGTGATCGAGGTATGGGGCAAGGGCGGTCGTCGCCGGCGCGTTCCGATCAGCCGGCCGGCGGCCGAACTGCTGCAGGTGTGGCTCGCAGCTGGGCGGGCGCGATTCGACGAGCACGTCGGCGAGCGAGCGGCCGCGGCCACGGCGGCGTCGTCGGGCGCTGGGCCGGCCGAATCGATGCGGCTGTTCTCGAACCTGCGTGGACATGCGCTCGGTCCGCGCGATGTGCGGCGAATCCTCGACCGGCGGTCCGAGGTGGAGGTGCATCCTCACGCCCTTCGTCACACCTTTGCGACTCATCTCCTGGACGGCGGAGCCGATCTGAGAGTGGTGCAGGAACTCCTCGGGCACGCGGACCTTGCCACGACCCAGATCTACACCCACGTCAGCAGAGAGCGACTCCGGTCGATCTACGACGTCACTCATCCACGAGCGTGAATATGGCGGCACGAACCGACACCATGACCGATGTCAACGAACTTTGGCTTCGCTATCAGGCGGAGCGGGATCCGGCCGTACGTGATCGACTGATCGTGCACTACGCACCGTTGGTCAAGTACGTGGCATCTCGCGTCGGCGGCGGTTTGCCGCAGAACGTCGAGCAGGCCGACCTGGTGAGCTACGGCATGTTCGGGCTGATCGACGCGATCGACAAGTTCGAGGTGGACCGCGGCTTCAAGTTCGAGACCTACGCCATCGCTCGCATCAAGGGAGCCATTCTCGACGAGCTTCGCTCGATGGACTGGGTTCCGCGGTCGGTGCGAGCCAAGGCGCGCACCGTCGAGAAGGCGTACGGCAAGCTGGAGGGCAAGCTGGGCCGGGCGCCGCGTGACGATGAGGTCGCGGCCGAACTCGGACAGTCCGAGGACCAGTTCCAGCAGACGCTCAGCCAGATCTCGGTGGTCGGCCTCGCAGCGCTCGACGAGATTCTGGTGTTGAGCGGCGATCGGGGCGAAGCGGTCACGCTTGGCGACACGATCGCGGATGCCGGCCACGGTCCCGTCGGTGCGTTCGAGGTGACCGAGCTGAAGCAGCTGCTCGCCGGGGCCATCAACCGCATGCCCGAGCGCGAGAAGGTCGTGCTCACGCTGTACTACTACGAGAACCTCACGCTGGCCGAGATCGGCCGTGTGCTCGGCGTGACGGAATCCCGGGTCTGTCAGATCCACACCAAGGCGGTGCTGCAGTTGCGGTCCCGGCTCATCGCCCTCGAGCGCGAGCCCGCCTGATCGCACGCAGCGTGCCGACGGCCGTCGGTCGTCACGATTCCGGCGTGTCGCTCCGACCATGCCGCGTCGAGCCGTCCTGCGGCCCGCCCGCCCCCGCTTCCCCCGCGAATCGACCTCTCCGAGCCTGCTGAGCGCGTCCCGCTCGGCGGTCGCCGTCCGCGGGAGCATCTTGGAGCATCCGTGCCACCACCAACTCTGTCCATCGCTGCAGCGGTCGTTGCCTCGACCCTGGTCGGCCTCGCGCATCCCGCGACGTCGTGGTTCGACGGCCGGGCGGCCCGAGGTCGCCCGACTCCTGTGGCGCAGCGGGCTGCCATCGATCGGCCATCGAGCGCGGCGCCGGCACCGCGAGGCAGAGCGGATCAACCGCCGCGGCAACCCGTGCCGGTCGACGCGCCCATCCTCGAAGCGTTCGGCAACCCCACCCGCTTCGGGCCGGGCAATCGCGGCATCGACTTCGACGTCGTGCCCGGTCTGGCGGTCGCCGCTGTCGCAGCCGGCACGGTGACCTTCGCCGGATCGGTGGCCGGCGAGCTCTTCGTCACCGTGCAGCACGCCGACGGGCGTCGAGCCTCGTACTCGTACCTGCTGGCGATCGCCGTCGAGCGCGGCGATGTCGTCGATGTCGGCACGGTGCTCGGCGCCACATCAGGCCGATTCCAACTGGGTCTGCGCGATGGCGCTCGCTACCTCGATCCCGCCGGCCTCATCCGTCGCGGCCGGAGGCACGCGGTACTCGTTCGCTGACGACGCGATCGCACCGCTAGCATCGTCCACCGGCCGCGCAACGTGTGCGGCCTTCCCGTGCGCTCAGCGCGCGGCAACAATTCCGCACGGCACGAGATTCGGTCGCAGGCTTCTGCGCTGTGCCGGTGCGGTCAACCGAAGGGATGTGAATCTGATGGCCGCTGTCGTGACCATGAAGCAACTGATCGACGCGGGTGTGCATTTCGGGCACCCAACCCGCCGCTGGAACCCGAAGATGAAGCGATTCATCCACGGGGAGCGCAACGGCAGCTACATCATCGACCTCCGGGTCACCCTCGATCGCATCGAGACCGCGTACACCTACGTCCGCGATCTGGTTGCCGACGGCGGCACGATCCTGTTCATCGGCACGAAGCGCCAGGCACAGGACAGCGTGCAGGGCTACGCCATGAAGTGCGGCATGCCATACGTGAACCAGCGTTGGCTCGGCGGCATGCTCACCAACTTCGAAACGATCTCGAAGCGGATCTCGAAGATGAAGGAGTACCAGCGCATGCGCGACTCCGGTGAGTTCGAGATGATGCCGAAGAAGGAAGCCCTGCTGCTCGGCCGCGAGCTCACGAAGCTGGAGCGCAACCTCGGCGGCATGCGCAACCTTGAGCGCGCCCCCAACGCGGTGTTCGTGCTCGACACCAAGAAGGAAGACATCGCGGTGACCGAGGCGAACAAGCTCGGCATCCCGATCGTGGCCGTGGTGGACACCAACTGCGACCCCGATGTGATCCAGTACGTGATCCCCGGCAACGACGACGCGATTCGCGCCGGCGACCTGATGGCCCGCATCATCTGCGAGGCCGTCGAAGAGGGTCGCCAGATCCGTGCGCACCGCACCGGCGCGCCGGTTGTCATGCCGCGCACCGCCGAGGAAGAGGCGGCGAAGGCGCAGGAGCAGGCCGAGGCCCGCCGTCAGGCGGCGCGTCAGGCCGCCGAGCGCGAGGCGCGCCTCGCTGCCGCCCGTTCGGCCAAGCCGACCGTCGAGGATGCTGCTCCCGTCGAGGATGCTGCTCCCGTCGAGGACGCCGCTCCCGTCGAGGACGCCGCTCCGGCTGAGGACGCCACTCCGGCCGAGGACCCGGCGACCGAGGTCTGATCGACGCGATGCACGTTGCGCCGGTCGCGCGAGCGACCGGCGCGCATCTCTGAACCCACCACCACACAGGAGTACATCTGCCATGGCCGAAATCAGCGCCAAGGACGTGAAGGCCCTCCGCGACGCGACCGGCGCGGGGATGATGGATGCGAAGAAGGCGCTCGTCGAAGCCGACGGCGACCGTGAGCGCGCCGCTCGGATTCTTCGCGAGAAGGGTCTGACGAAGGTCGCGACCCTCGAGGATCGCGAGAACACCCAGGGGGCGATCGCCGTCGCCGTCGCCGGGTCGACCGCTGCGCTCGTCGAACTGAAGGCCGAGACGGACTTCTCGGCGAAGTCCCCCGACTTCGTCGACCTGGTGCAGCGCCTGGCATCCGCCGTGCTCGCCGGTGGCGTCGACGCGGTGGCGAGCCTGTCGGACGATCTCGACACGCTGCGCATCTCGAAGAAGGAGAACATCGAGCTGGGTCGGGTCGAGTGCTTCGAGGCCGCCGACGGCAACGTGCTCGATACGTACCTGCACGAGCAGGATGGTCGCGGCACGGTCGGCGTGCTGCTCGAGGTGGCCGGCGTCGATCAGGAGCTCGCCCATGAGGTGGCCCTGCACATCGCGTTCGCCAAGCCGTCGGCGCTGCGTCGCGACGAGGTGCCGGCCGACCTTGTCGCAAAGGCGACCGAGGGGTTCGAGGAGCTGACCCGCAAGGAAGGCAAGCCCGAGCAGGCGATCCCGAAGATCGTCGAAGGCCGCGTGAACTCGTGGTTCGCCGAGCGCGTGCTCCCCGAGCAGGGCATGTTCGGCGACAAGGAGACGGTGCAGCAGCGCCTCGGCTCGGGCGAGATCGTCCGATTCGCGCTCGCCGTCATCGGCCACTGAGTTCGATCTGACCCTGCGGATGGGCCCGACCATCCCGCGACCCCATCACAAGGGCGGTGCTGACATGAGCGACGAGCGGACTGCAACGGCGAAGGTGTCGGCCCGATGGCCCCGTGTGTTGTTGAAGCTGTCCGGCGAGGCGTTCGCCGGGCAGCAGGGGTACGGCATCGACGGCGAGATCGTCGCCCAGATCGCCCACGCGATCATCGACGTGAAGTCCGAGCTCGAGGTCGACCTGGCGGTTGTGGTCGGCGGCGGCAACATCTGGCGCGGGATGACCGGTTCGGGCGCTGGCATGGATCGAGCGCAGGCCGACTACATGGGCATGCTCGCCACGGTCATCAACGCGCTCGCACTCCAGGAGACGCTGGAACGGCTGGGCCAGCCGACGCGTGTGCAATCCGCGATCCACATGTCGCAGGTAGCCGAGCCCTACATCCGGCGGCGCGCGATCCGTCACCTCGAAAAGGGTCGCGTCGTCATCTTCGCCGGCGGCACCGGCAACCCGTTTTTCACCACCGATACGACGGCGGCCTTGCGTGCCGTCGAGATCGAGGCCGGTGCGATCCTTATGGGCAAGAACGGTACCGACGGCGTGTACACCGACGATCCGCGCACCAATCCCGAAGCCGAGAAGCTCGACGAGGTCGCCTACATCGATGTCCTCAACCGAGGGCTGAAGGTGATGGACTCGACGGCGATCACGCTCTGCATGGACAACGATCTGCCGATCGTGGTGTTCGATCTGATGGGCGATCGCCTGATCGCCCGAATCCTGCACGGCGAGACGATCGGTACCCTCGTCTCGTGACCGGCCATGCCGTCGTGACGGCGTCGGTTGTGTCAGGCTGTCGGGATGAGTGAGGAGTTCATCGAGGCGATCCTCGAGGACGCGACCGAGCGGATGGCGAAGGCGGTCGCGCACACCAAGTCCGAGTTCTCGGGAGTTCGAAGCGGGCGCGCGAGTTCGGCGCTGATCGAGAAGCTGCCGGTCGAGTACTACGGCTCGACCGTCGCGCTGCAACAGCTCGCGTCGTTCTCGGTTCCCGAGGCCCGGCTGCTCGTGGTCACGCCGTTCGACAAGGGCTCGCTCAACGCCGTCGAGCGCTCGATCCGCGAGGCGAACCTGGGCCTGAACCCGTCGAACGACGGCGTGCAGATCCGTCTAGCGTTCCCGCCGCTCACCGAGGAGCGGCGCAAGGACTTCGTGAAGATGGTGAAGGGCCGCGCCGAGGACGGCCGCACCGCCGTTCGTTCCGCCCGCCGCGACGCCCGCAAGGACCTCGACGGGCTGGAGCGCGACGGCGACATCACCGAGGACGAGCAGCGGCGGGCAGAGGACGAGCTCGATCGGCTCACCAAGCGCCATGAGGCGGAAATCGACGCGGCGCTCGACCAGAAGACGGTCGAGTTGATGGAGGCCTGATGGCGGACGACTGGTTCGAAGACGACGTGGACGAGGCCGACGACGTCGAGACTCCCTCCGCAGGATCCGGTGTTCGCATCATCGGTGCGACGGCCGCGACCGGCTCGGTGCCCGTGACGCCGCCGCCGACCGGCCGCCACGACGCGGTGCCTCCCGCCGTGCCGAAGGCGTCGCCGCCGCCGATCAACCGACCACCGCGACTGCCGGGCCCCGGTGCCGCGACCCCGTCGTCGTTCGGCGCGGTTCCGATCATCCGGCCGGACATGGACCCGCCCACGGGCGCGGTCGAGATCCCACCGGTCGCGCCCGATCAGTCGTTCGAGATGCCGCACTACTCCGACCCGCCGACGGGCCAGGTGCCCAAGGTCGTCGTCGACGAAGAGTCCGACGGCTGGGCGAACCTCAGCGGGCAGCCCCGCTGGCGCGACGAGCACGACGACAGCGAAGCTGCCGACTTCTCCGATCTGCTCGACGATGCCCCGAAGCTCGGCGCGCTCGACGAAGCGTCCGATGCCGGAGCCGTGTTCTTCGACATCCCCGACCTGACCGACGATCGCATCCCAACGGTTGGCCCGCCGTCGCGGGAGGTGCGCGCTGTGCGCGTCGACGCGACGAGCGAGCACGCGGCCCTCGATGCCGCCGAGGCGGCCGAGCCGCCCCGCCAGCAGCCGGGACCTCGGCGCCGACGGCCCGGACCGGCGCCCGCCGGAGCGAGCGGTCAGCGCGCGGCTCGTGGCGCAGCGACCGGCAGCGAGAGTGGCGGCGCGGGCGGCCGCAACATGCCGATGGCGATCTCCGTCGGCGTCGCGCTGCTGGCCCTCGGCGGAGCGTGTTTCTGGCTCGGCGCCCTTGCGACGACGGCGCTCATCGCGGTGGTGTTGTGCGTCGCCGCGATCGAGCTCTTCAGCACGCTGAACCAGGCGGGGTATCGGCCAGCGGGACTGCTCGGCATCGTTGCCGTCGCCGGTCTGGCGGTTGCGCCGTTGTCGAAGGGGTACTTCGCGTACCCGATCGTGCTCGGCGTCTTCATGCTGGCGGGCCTCGCGTGGTTCCTGTTCGTCCAGCCCGGCGAGGGTGCCGTGATGAACCTTGGGGTGACGCTGCTTGGTGTGCTCTACGTGGGCGGGCTCGGATCGTTCGGCACGCTCGCGCTCGGCGCGGCTCGGCCGTTCGAGACACCCAAGCTCGACAACGCTGGCATAGGAGTGGTCGTCGCCGCGGTACTCGTCGCGGTCTCCTACGACGTCGGCGCCTACTTCATCGGTCGTGCGTTGGGCCACACACCGCTGAACGCGGCGAGCCCGAACAAGACCCAAGAGGGGCTCTTCGGCGGCGTGTTCGTCGGCATCGCCGTGCCGTTCCTCATCCTGTTCCTGTCGGGGTGGGATCCGGTCGGGGCGTCGGCGTCGAAGGCGTTCGCGTTCTGCCTGATCTGCGCGGTCATGGCCCCGCTCGGCGACCTGTGCGAATCCGCGCTCAAGCGTGATCTCGGCGTGAAGGACATGGGAACGTTGCTTCCCGGCCACGGTGGTGTGCTCGACCGCTTCGACGCGTTGCTGTTCGTGCTGCCGACCGCATACTTCATGGCGCATCTGCTCGGACTCGGCAGCGCCGGGGGCGTCACCGGGCTCTTCTGACCCGGCACTCAGGCACGCGGGCCGAAGCGGCAGGGTGTGCCACTACGCTCCGAGCGATGCCCACCGTTGCCGTGCTCGGTTCGACCGGGTCGATCGGAACCCAAACCCTCGATGTGATCTCGGCGTCGGACGGCGCCTTCGAGGTGGCCGTGCTCGGCGCGCACTCGAGCGTCGAACTGGTCGCCCAGCAGGCGGCGGCATTCCGCCCCCGCATCGTGGCGATCGCCGATCCCGACGCGGCCGCGTCGCTCGCCGGCCGGCTTCCGGCCGGCACCGAGTTGGTGGCAGGCGCCGACGCCTTGGCCGCGGTGGCCGCCGAGGCCGACATCGTGGTGAATGCCGTCGTCGGGTTCGCCGGCCTTGGTGTCACGCTGAGTGCGCTGCGGGGCGGCCGAAGGCTTGCGCTCGCGAACAAGGAGTCGTTGATCGCCGCCGGGCCCGTCGTGCAACCGCTCCGCGCGGTGCCCGGCGCCGAGCTGGTGCCGGTCGATTCGGAGCACTGTGCGATCCACCAGTGCCTGCGCTCCGCCGGCGACGATCGAGCGGTCGCCCAGCTGGTGCTCACCGCGTCGGGTGGCCCGTTCCGCGGTAGGACCGAGGCCGATCTCGCCGGAGTGACCGTGGCCGAGGCGTTGGCCCATCCCACTTGGTCGATGGGGCCGAAGATCACCGTCGACTCGTCGACCCTGGTCAACAAGGGCCTCGAGGTGATCGAGGCGCACGAACTGTTCGGCACCCCGTACGACGATATCGACGTGGTGGTCCACCCGACATCGGTGGTGCACTCCATGGCGACCTTCACCGACGGCACGACCATGGCGCAGCTGTCGTTGCCCGACATGCGTCTGCCGATCAGCTACGCACTGCACTACCCGGGGCGGGGCCGCGTGGCGTTCGGTCGGCTCGATGTCTCCCAGCCCTTCGACCTGCGCTTCGAACCGCCGGATCGAGCCGCGTTTCGCTGCCTCGACCTGGCCTACGCGGCCGGGAGGGCCGGCGCCACGGCACCCGCATGGTTCTCCGCCGCGAACGAGGTTGCGGTCGATGCCTTTCTCCAGGGTCGAATCCGCTGGGTCGATATCGCGGCGGTGAACGACGCAGCGCTGCAGCGATGGGACGGAACGGCGGCCGCCGACGTCGAGGCGGTGCTCGCCGCCGATTCGGCGGCCCGGCGGGTCGCCGCAGAGTTGATCTCGAGCCAGGAGGCGGCGTGACCGTACAGGAGGGCTTTCCCGTGCCGACCGAGCCGTCGGCCGACGACGTTGTCGTGGACCCCGACCACTTCGGCCGATCCGGGGCGCCGGGCGAGCGTGCGGAACCGGGCCGGCCCTTCGTGCGTCCGGCGCGGTTGGGCATCCTGATCGGTCTGATCGTGGCGCTCGGCTGGTGGCGCGGGACCTCGGTGCTGGTGGTGGTAGCCGGCGTGATCGTGATGATCTTCCTGCACGAGCTCGGCCACTACGTGATGGCGCGCCGAGCCGGCATGAAGGTCACCGAGTTCATGATCGGGTTCGGCCCGCGCATCTGGTCGTTCCGGCGTGGCGACGTCGAGTACGGGCTCAAGGCGATTCCTGCCGGCGCGTACGTGAAGATCGTCGGCATGGCGAACGTGGAGGAAGTGGCTCCCGGCGACGAGCCGCACACCTATCGCCAGGGCGGATTCTGGGCGCGAATGGGCGTGGCCGTGGCCGGGTCCACCATGCACTTCCTCGTCGCGTTGGTGCTGTTGTTCCTGACGCTCGTGTTCTCGGGAGTGCGCGAACCGAATCGCTGGGCGGTCGGCACGCTCGCGCCCGGCAGCGCGGCCCAGAACGCCGGGCTCCAGGTGGGTGATCGCATCCTCGCTGTCGGCGGTGTGGCGGTGTCGACGCACGAGCAGATGGCCGAGCAGGCGCGCAAGCTGGCGGGTCGGGAGACGACCCTCGACATCGAGCGGGACGGACGGCGCCAGACGCTCGACCTGCGGATCACCCCGCGGCTTCCCGTGTACGGCACGATCGGCGAGGACCTGATCGTGTTCGAACGAGCGGTCGGTGAGCTCGGCGTGTCGGTGGCCGAGGGCGGGGCGATCGAGGCGCAAGGGCTCCGTGACGGCGACGTCATCGTGCGCGCCGGCGGCACCGACGTGGCCACGATCGACGAGCTGCGAACGGCCCTGGAGGCGCCCGGGTTCCGCACCGACGGCCGGCTCACGCTGAACGTCGAACGCGACGGCACACCCCGCACGGTCACGCTCAACCTCGGCTCCGGGCTGCAGCCGGGAACGGTCGTCGGATTCCTCGGTGTGGGCCAGGAGATCGTGCCTCGACGCCTCTCGGTCGCCGAGGCCGTGCCGGAATCGGTTCGGTCGTTCGGGTCGACCATCTCGTTGTCGGTGTCGGGGATGGCACGGTTCTTCCAGCCGGCGACGATCGGGCGGTTCTTCGAGCGGGCGGTCGAGACCCGACCGGGCCAATCGAGCGGGCCGACCGTGCCGACATCGGCCGACCGCACCAGCGCCGCCAACATGGAACGCAACGGCGATCGCATGATGTCGATCGTCGGCGCGGTCGCGTTCGGCGAGTCGCTGACCTCGGAGTGGGCGGATCTCGCGGCCTTCTTCATTCAGCTCAACATCGTGATCGGCGTGTTCAACCTGATCCCGCTTCCGCCCTTCGACGGGGGTCACGTGGCGATCGCGGTCTACGAACGCGTGCGTGAGTTCGCTCGCCGCGACGGGCGCCGTTACCTGGCGGATGCGAACAAGTACATGCCGATAGCCGTCGGAGTCGTGATCCTGATGAGCGTGATCGGGCTCGCTGCGCTGTACCTCGACATCGTCGATCCCGTCCGCGTCTGAACCGTTGCGAGCCGTCCGTGCCCGGCGCCTCTGCGGCGCCTCGTCGGTCGCTCGCGTCGGCGACGAGCCGGTCGGTAGCCTGCGCTGATGGACGCCGGTCAGGTCACCTTCGCTCGTCGCACTACCCGCCAGGTCACGGTGGGCGGGGTTCCGGTTGGCGGCGGCGCCCCGATCACGGTGCAGTCGATGACCACGACCAAGACGGCCGATGTCGACGGAACGCTGCAGCAGATCTACGACCTCGCCATGGCCGGATGCGACATCGTGCGGTGCACGTGTAACGAACCCGAGGCTGCTGAGGGGCTCGCCCGTATCGTCCCCCGCAGCCCCGTGCCGATCGTGGCCGATATCCATCATCAGTACCGAATGGCGCTCGCTGCGCTCGAGGCCGGGGTGCACTGCCTCCGGCTCAACCCCGGCAACATCCGCAACCCCGAACACATCAAGCTCGTCGCGTCGGAATGCCGCGATCGGGGCGTGCCGATTCGCATCGGCGTGAACGGCGGGTCGCTCGACGAGCGCCTCTACCAGAAGTACGGCGGCAAGGTCACCCCCGAGGCCATGGTCGAGTCGGCGATGACCGAGCTCGCGTACTTCGACGAGGTCGGCTTCGACAACGTCAAGATCTCGGTGAAGGCATCGAACGTCCCGCTGATGATCGAGGCCTACCGTCAGCTGTCCGAAGCGACCGATCATCCACTGCACCTGGGCGTGACCGAGGCCGGGCCCGGCACGAGCGGCCTGCTCAAGGCCACCGCCGGGATCGCTGCCTTGCTCGCCGAGGGCATCGGCGACACCATCCGCTATTCGCTCACGGCGGATCCGGTCGAGGAGGCCCGCGCCGGGCGTCAGCTGCTCGAGGCGATGGGGTTGCGCGAGCGCAAGAACGTCGACCTGATCGCCTGCCCGTCGTGCGGCCGCGCCGAGGTCGACGTGATCGCCGTCGCCGAGGCCGCACAGGCAGCGTTCGGCGATCGCGAGATCCCGTTGCAGGTGGCGGTCATGGGATGCGTGGTGAACGGGCCGGGCGAGGCGCGAGACGCCGACCTGGGGATCGCCGCCGGGAACAAGCGCGGCCACCTGTTCGTTCGGGGGACCAACGTGGCCGTCGTCCCCGAGGACGAGATGGTCGAGACGCTGGTGGAGTGGGCCGAGTTCATCCAGGAGCACGGCGTCGAGCGCGCCCTGGCCCGCGCCGACCTGCATGCGGCCAAGGCCGCCGCCGAGGCCGATCGCGCCGCGTTGCTCGACGAGCAGGGCGACGACGCGAACCACTCCGAGCAGCGTGTCGAGCTGATCCGCAAGCTCACCTGACCGGCGGCGGCGCCGTCGCGCATGCCGACCGGCGACATGACAGGCCGTGAGGACGGCAGGCGGGTGTCGCGTAGCATCGGCCGCCATGGCCAAGCCACCAGTCCTCACGCCGCAGGCCGACGATTTCCCCCGCTGGTACCAGGAGGTGATCGCGAAGGCCGAACTCGCAGAGAACGGCCCGGTGCGCGGCACCATGGTGATCCGCCCGTACGCGTACGCGATCTGGGAGCGGATGCAGGCGGGCGTCGATCGTCGCATCAAGGCGGCCGGCGCCGAGAACGCGCTCTTCCCGCTGTTCATCCCCGAGAGCTACCTGACCCGCGAGGCCGAGCATGTCGAGGGGTTCAGCCCCGAACTGGCGGTTGTAACGGTCGCCGGCGGCAAGGAGCTCGACGAGCCGATCGTGGTTCGCCCGACCTCCGAGACGGTGGTGGGGGAGTACATGGCGAAGTGGGTGCAGTCGTACCGCGACCTCCCGCTGTTGCTGAACCTCTGGAACAACGTGGTGCGCTGGGAACTCCGACCGCGCCTGTTCCTGCGCACGACCGAGTTCCAATGGCAGGAGGGTCACTGCGCCCACGCCACCGAAGACGATGCCGCGACCTATGCCCGTCGGATCCTCGACGACGTGTACGCCGACTTCATGATCGAGGAGCTCGCCGTGCCGGTGATCCGCGGTCGCAAGCCGTCGAGTGAGCGGTTCGCCGGAGCGATCAACACCCTCACCTGTGAGGCGATGATGCGTGACGGCAAGGCACTGCAGATGGGCACGAGCCACGAGCTCGGTCAGAATTTCGCTCGCGCCTTCGACATCGACTACCTCGATTCCTCGGGCGAGCAGCAGCTGTGCTGGACCACGTCGTGGGGCGTGTCGACGCGCATGATGGGCGGCCTCATCATGACCCACGGCGACGACCGCGGGCTGCGCGTGCCGCCGCGGGTCGCGTCGGTCGAAGTCGTGGTGATGGTCGTGCGCGACGACGACGCCGGTTCGGTCGCCGAGGAGGCCCGGCGCATCGCCGACACGCTTCGAGCGGAGGGGTTGCGTGTGCGGCTCGACGAGTTCACCAACGTCGGGTTCGGCCGGCGCGTGACCGACTGGGAGATCAAGGGCGTTCCGATCCGCGTCGAACTCGGCCCCCGCGACGTCGCCGAGGGCGTGGCGACCATCGCTCCGCGCTGGGGTGGCGACAAGCATCCGGTGCCGCTGGGGGCGCTCGCGGAAGCGATTCCTGAGCTCTTGCGTTCGATGCAGTCGACGCTGCTCGACGAGGCGACCGCGCACCGCGATGCCCGCATCGTCGACGTCGAGTCGATCGCCGAGGCGGTCGAGGCGTCCGCGGACGGCTTCGCTCGGATTCCCTGGTCGGTCGTCGGGCCGGAGGGCGAGGCCGCACTTGGCCAGCACGCCATCACGGTGCGCTGCCTGGTGGACGCCGACGGTGCGGTTGCCGCGACCGAAGACGGCGAGGGCAACGTCGCCATTGTCGGTCGCTCATACTGACGCCGCCTACCCGCGGCGCTCCGGGTGCCTATACTGGCGCCCACGATTTCGCGTACCGAGTCGGTACCTCCGAAGGCGTGGGCTCCGGCCCACGCCTTTCGTTTGATCCCGGCCGGGTCCGTGACCCAGGGCCATGGTCCGGAATCGATCCGCAAGTTCCGGTCGGGCACGCGATCCGTGCCGCCGGTGCAACCGTCCGAGGAGGTGTTCGACATGGCAGTGACCGACCGAGTGAGCCAGATCGTCGAACCGCTCCTGGCCGACCTCGACGTGACGATCTACGACATCGACATGCAGGCGAGCACGCTGCGCATCACGCTCGACCGCAGCGGAGGTATCGATCTCGACACCATCGGCGAGGCGACGCGGCGCATCTCTCGTGCTCTCGATCTCGAGGACCCGATCCCCGGCCGGTACCTGCTCGAGGTCACGAGCCCCGGCGTGGAGCGAGCGCTCCGGACGCCCGAGCACTTCGCCGCGGCAGTCGGCGCCCAGGTGCGCCTGAAGACGCGCCCGGGCTCCGGACTCGACCGTCGCATCGCGGGCGAGCTGATCTCGGCGAATGCCACGTCGGTCCGGGTGCACAGCGATGACGGCGTCGATGTCGACGTGCCCATCGATGACATCACCCGGGCGCGTACCCACTTCGAGTGGGCCACGCCGACCAAACCCACCGGCGGCGGTCGCCGGCCGGACCCGACCCAGGGGGTTCAGCCCCCGGCCAACGAGAGTGAGGGGCCATGAATCCCGACATGATGGAGGCGCTGCAGGCGATCGCGACCGAGCGGGGAATCTCGGTCGAGACCCTCTTCGGTGTGCTCGCCGATGCGATGGAGTCGGCGTACAAGAAGATCCCGGGCGCTCACGAGTACGCGTGGGTTGTGATCAACCCCGACAACGGCGAGTTCCGTGTGATGGCGCAGGAACTCGACGAGAACCTGGAGCCCATCGGCGAGGAGTTCGACGTTACGCCCGACGGTTTCGGCCGCATCGCGGCGCAGGCGGCGAAGCAGGTGATGAGCCAGCGAATCCGCGAGGCAGAGCGCGAGCTGAAGTACGAGGAGTACGCAGGCCGCGAGGGCGACATCGTGACCGGCATCGTGCAGCAGAGCGACGCCCGGTACACCCTGCTCGACCTGGGCAAGGCTGAGGCGCTGATGCCCCAGTCCGAGCAGGTGCCCTACGACCGGCCGCAGGCGGGTCAACGCGTCAAGGCGTACATCATCGAGGTGCGTCGCACTGCGAAGGGCCCGCAGATCGTGGTCTCCCGAACCCACCCAGGTCTGGTGAAGCGGCTCTTCGAGCTCGAGGTGCCCGAGATTGCCGACGGCATCGTCGAAATCAAGGCATGCGCCCGTGAACCCGGGCAGCGCACCAAGATCGCCGTGGCCTCCAACGACCAGAACGTCGACCCCGTCGGCGCGTGCGTGGGTGCCCGCGGCGGTCGGGTTCGCATGGTCGTCAACGAGCTGAACGGCGAGAAGATCGACATCGTCCCGTTCTCGGAGGACCTGCCCGAGTTCGTGATGAAGGCGCTCGCCCCGGCCAAGGTGACCGAGGTCCGGATCCACGAGGAGATCGGCACCGCCGAGGTCATCGTGCCCGACTACCAGCTCTCGCTCGCGATCGGTCGCGAGGGGCAGAACGCACGGCTGGCCCACCGTCTGGTCGGCCTGCGGGTCGACATCAAGAGCGAGACCCAGCTGCGCGAAGAGGAGTCGGGCGAGGCGTGGGCCGAAGGCGAGTGGATCACCGATCCCGAGACCGGCGCACAGCTGTGGCAGCCGGCCGACGGCGGACCGGCGATCAGTGCCGAAGAGTGGAACACCGGCGTCGACCCGTCGGCGGAGGCGTCCGAAACCGTCGAGGCGCCGGCGTCGGACGCGCCGGTCGACGACTCGATCGTCGACGAACCGGCCGAGGATGCCGGCGCCGAGGATTCGGCGCCGGACGAGGCGACACCGGATGACGCGTCACTCGACGCGTCGGATGACGTGTCGGATGACGCGTCGAGGGACGAGCCGTCGGATGCAGCTGGCCCGGACGAGGAACCTGAAGCATCCGAGGACGAGGCGGAAAGCTGACGCCCGGACCGATCCGCACGTGCGTCGGATGCCGCAGCCGTCGTCCGCTGAGCGAACTCGTTCGCTTCGTGGGCGACGACGGGGTCGTCACGCACGGGTCGGGTCGGCCCGGGCGCGGTGCGTGGTTGTGCCCGTCCGAGACGTGCTGGGAACAGGCCTCGAAAAGGCGCATATGGAGCCGAGCGTTGCGACGATCGGTGGTGCTTCCGGCAGGTGGCTGGAAGGCGATCGAGGCATCGCGTTTTCGCGGCGAGGTGCGTTCGTGAAAAGATGAGCGACGGTGGGTGCCCATGGCCGGTCGGCCGGTGCCCCACCACGAACCGGTTCGGCCCTCCGCCGGACCGACACGAGAAGGAACAGAGACCGGATCTTGGCACCAAAACTCCGTGTGTACGAGCTTGCTCGCGAGCTCGGCATGACAAACAAGGAGACCCTCGAGCTGTGTGAGTCGCTCGGCATCGGCGTGAGGAGCCACTCGTCGAGCATCATCGACGCGCAGGCAGACCGCGTGCGTCGCAAGGCCGAGCGCGAAGGACTGATTCGCGATCAGCAGCCCGAGGAGCCCAAGCCCGAGCGCGGCAAGAAGGGCGCGGGCGCGTCCCCGACCGCCGACGTCGACGCCGCCGAGGCGGCGCCGTCTGAGCCGTCTGCCCCGGTACCCGCTCCCGAACCCGCTCCGGCGCCGCGTGCGGCCGACCCGGTCGCGGCAGCGCCTGCGCCCGCCGCTGCGGCACAGGCCGCCCCCACGCCGCCCGCCGCCGCCGATGTGGCGGCGCCAGCGGCGGCCGTCGCGCCGGCCGCCGAGCCCGACGAAGCGCCACAGAGCGCCGCATCGTCGAGCCGCATGATCTCGTCGAAGCCCGCCGCCCCGCCGCGGCGGGCCGAACCGGCGCCCGCCGCGGCGCCTCGGCCGGCGAGCGCGCCGCCGACGCGCCCGCCCGCGGGTGCCCAGCGCCCGCCGGCGCCCGGTGCTCGTCCGCCCGCCGGAGCCCCTCGTCCGCCCGCCGGTGCTCGTCCCGTTGGTCCACGCCCTGGCGGTCCCGGCGCGCCAGGTGGTGCCGGTGCACCGGTGTCGCGCAGCGGTAAGCCGATTCCGCCGCCGCCCGGACCGCCCATGTCGCGCAGCGGTAAGCCGATTCCGCCGCCGCCGGGTGCCGGTGGCCGCGGCCCCGCGCCCGTCAATCGTCCCGGCGGCCCTCGACCCGGCGGGGCGCCCGGCGGCGGCTTCCGCAGCGGTCCGCGCCCCGGTGGTGGCGGTGGCCCCGGTGGCCCCGGCGGTGGTCGACCCTTCGGCGGCCCCGGTGGTGGTCCCGGTGGTCCCGGTGGTCCCGGTGGTGCACCAGGACGTGGGCGGCCGGGTGGCGGCCCGCAGCAGCGTCCGCCGCGTCGCAAGGGGCGGCGTCGCCGCAACCGCGAGGAACTCCAGCCGATGGGCATGCCGTCGTACACGCCGCAGGACGCGGCCGTGCCCGACGGGATCATCGTCATCGAGCGCGGTTCGTCGCCACAGGCGCTCGGGCCGAAGTTCAACCGAACGGCGGCCGACGTTGTCCGCTTCCTGCTCACCAACGGCGAGATGGTCACGGCCACGCAGTCGTTGAGCGACGAGATGATCGAGCTCTTCGCCGACGAACTCGGCGCCGAGATCGAGCTCGTCGACCCGGGACAGGAGCAGGAGGTCGAGCTCCAGAAGGTGCTCGACATTCCCGACGACGAGGACATCGAGCACGACGACCTGCCCGAGCGCGCCCCGGTCATCACCGTGATGGGCCACGTCGACCACGGCAAGACGAAGCTGCTCGACCGCATCCGCAACGCCAACGTCGTCGCCGGCGAGGCCGGCGGCATCACCCAGCACATCGGTGCGTATCAGGTGATCCACGGTGGCCGTCCGATCACGTTCCTCGATACCCCGGGCCACGAGGCCTTCACCGCCATGCGTGCTCGCGGCGCCGATGCGACCGACGTGGTCGTGCTCGTGGTCGCGGCCGACGACGGCGTGATGCCCCAAACGGTTGAGGCGATTCAGCACGCCAAGGCTGCCGAGGTGCCGATCGTGGTGGCGATCAACAAGATCGACCGCGAGAACGCCGACCCGCAGCGGGTGCTGTCCCAGCTCGCCGACAACGGCCTCGTGCCCGAGTCGTGGGGTGGCGACACGATGGTCTGCGAGGTCTCGGCCCTGCAGAGCATCGGCATCGATGAGCTGCTCGACAACCTGCTGGTCGTGGCCGAGGTCGAAGACCTCCGCTCCAGCCCGAAGGGTCGGGCAACGGGCGTGGTGCTCGAGGCGCACCTCGACGTCGGCCGCGGTCCGGTGGCGACGGTGCTGGTGCAACGCGGGACGCTCAAGGTCGGCGACCCGCTCGTTGCCGGCCCCGCGTGGGGCCGCGTGCGGGCGCTCATCAACGATCTCGGTCAGCAGATCCGCGAGGCCGGTCCGTCGACGCCGGTCCAGGTGCTCGGCCTGTCCGACGTCGCCGCATCGGGTGACAACTTCGTGGTCGCTCCCGACGAGCGCAAGGCCAAGTCCGTCGCCGAGACCCGCGAGCGTTGGCAGCGCGACGCACGTCGCGGCCGCGACGCCAGCGTGATCGCTGGTGGCGCGCGGCTCGAGGACATCTTCGAGCAGATCCAGACGGGCGAGTCGTCCACGCTCAACCTCATCGTCAAGGCCGACGTGCACGGTTCGCTCGAGGCGCTCATCGAGTCGCTCCGCAAGCTGGAGCGCCCCGAGGTGAAGATCGGCGTCGTGCTCCGCGGCGTCGGTGGCATCACCGAATCCGACATCCAGTTGGCGGAGACATCGAACGCCACGGTCATCGGCTTCAACGTGCGTCCCGACCGTCGGGTCCGCGACTTCGCGGCCTCCGAGGGGGTCGAGATCCGCACGTACGAGGTGATCTACAAGCTGCTCGAGGACGTCGAGGCGGCCATGCTCGGCATGCTCGCCCCGGAGTACGAGGAGATAGTCACCGGCGACGCCGAGGTGCGCGAGATCTTCCGGGTTCCGCGCGTCGGTGCGATTGCAGGCTGCTACGTGCTCAACGGCAAGATCACCCGGAACTCGAAGGTGCGCTTCATCCGCGAGGGCACGGTCATCTGGAACGGCGAGATCGACTCGCTCCGCCGATTCAAGGAAGATGTCCGCGAGGTGGCCGCAGGCTACGAGTGCGGTATCGGCCTGTCGGATTTCCAGGACCTGCGCGACGGCGACATCATCGAGACCTTCGAGCTTCGCGAAATCCCCCGCGTGTGAGTCGATGCCGGCGACGACCGGCTTCGTTGAGATCACAATCTTCGGTCGATCGGCTTGCCTGCCGATAGGAGGAGATGTTCGAGCCTCAACCGGAGCCGGTCGTCGACCGGTCGACCGACATCACCGTGGTGTTGCTCGCTGCGCCCGGCGCACCTGCCATCGACACCGTCGTGCGCTCCACCGCCGACGCGCTCGACACACTCGGCCTGGCGTGGGACCTGACGGTCGTCGCCCAGCCGGGACGACACGAGCCGACCGGCACCGCGGTCGAACCCCGGACGATCGCGGCGGCCGGCGATGTCGGCCTCGATGAGGTTCGCTGGGTCGAGAGTTCGGGCGACCGATGCGAGCGACTCGTCGCCGGTCTGCGCACCGCAACCGGCGAGCGCGTCGCGCTCATCGACGCGGCGGCGCAGATCGAGGCGGCGGCGATCGAGCCGCTCGTCCGGCTTTGCGATCTTGGCTGGGACGCCGCCCTGGGACGAACCGGAGACATCGCCGAGGGCGACGTCCGAGCGGAGCCGCCGCTACGCGATCGCCGTGCGCTCGCCGCCGCCCGGCTCGTCGTCGACCCCGATCTGGCCGAGGCATGGTGCGGCATGTCGCTGTGGCGGGCCGAGGTGATCGATGCGGTCCTGCCGCATCTCGCGGGCGACGGATCGGCCGTCGATGTCGCGCTCGTCGCCTGGGCGTCGGTGCTCGGCTACCGGCGCCTGGCCGTGCACCCGGTGGTGTCGACGGTTGCCGACGCGTCGATCGCTCCGCCGGTGACCGTGGACGTGGTCCGCGACCTGCTCGGCCTCCGCAGGCGCTTGCAGGCCGACGCGCGGTACGTGCGGCGCGAGCATCCGCCTCGTCTGCGCGACGAGCCGGCTCGCTGGGCGGCGGCTCGCCGTCGTCGGCAGGTGCGGGAACTCGTGATGGCCGCCCACCGTGCCGCCGAGCTCGGAACCGAGGCGCCCATCGCGGCCCTCGACCTGGTCGCTCGGGCGGGCGGCGACGTCGAGGTGCTGCGCCACGCACGCCACTACGCGCAGGCGATCGGTGGCCGCCGTCGCAATGATGGGCTGATCGCCGCGCTCCGGCTGCTCGACGACGCGCTCGCCGAGGCCGGCGATCGCGCCGGTGCCGCCGTGGGCGCGCCGCTTGCCCACTGAGGCGGGCGTTCGCCCGTTGGCACGCTGCGGCAACCGCTCCGAGTCGAAATCGGATCGGTCCGAGCGGACCGATCGTGCTACCAATGTGGCCCACCCGAGGAGGTTGGCCAATGGGACGCCCCCGCCAACGAGCCCAGACTCGTCACCAGTTCAACCGAACCGACCGCATCGGCCAGACGATTCGCGAGATCGTCGCGACCGAACTCGAGCGCCTCGGCGACGAGCGGCTCGAGCTCGTGACCGTCACCGGCGTCGTGGTCGACGGCGACCTCGGTACCGCGAAGGTGTACTACTCGGCGCTCACCGCTGAGGCGGAGCATCGAGTCGACGAGGTCGAGGGTGCGCTCGAGGAGCTTCGCTGGCCGATCCAGAAGGTCGTCAACCGGGCGATCACGGCCCGTCGCACGCCGCAGTTGTCGTTCCACCCCGACGAGGTCCTCGCCGCGGCGCTTCGCATCGACGACATCCTGGCGCAACGCGTCACCGACGAATCGGACTGACGTGGGTCGACGTCGCAGCGGCGGGGCCGATGTGCACGGCATCGTGATCCTCGACAAGCCCGCCGGGTGGACGAGCCACGATGTGGTCGCGAAGTCGAGGGGCGTCCTCGGCACCCCGCGCGTCGGGCACTCGGGCACGCTCGACCCCGACGCGACCGGGGTGTTGGTGCTCGGCGTGGGCCGGGCAACGCGTCTGCTGCGGTTCCTGCAGGGGCTGCCGAAGAGCTACTCGTGCGAGGTGGTGCTCGGCGTCGAGACATCCACGCTCGACGCCGCGGGTGAGGTGACCGCATCCCACGACATGTCGGCGGTCACCCCCGCTGCCGTCGAGGCCGCCGCCGCGACGTTGCGCGGCGACATCTTGCAGGTGCCGCCGATGGTCTCGGCGATCAAGATCGGTGGTCGTCGGCTGCACGAGATGGCACGGGCGGGTGAGGAGATCGAGCGGCCGCCGCGGCCGGTGCGAATCGACCGCTTCGATCTCGAACCGACCGATGACCCGATGGTGTACCGGGCAATCGTCGACTGTTCGTCGGGCACCTACGTGCGCTCCCTCGCCGCCGATCTGGGCGCAGCGCTGGGTGGCGGTGCGCACCTGCGGGCGCTTCGTCGGCACTCAGTCGGCCCCTTCATCGAGGCCGAGGCATCCACGATCGAGACGCCGGTGCTGCTCCCTGCGGAGGAGGCGTTCCGAGGCGTGGACGGTGTAACCCTCGACGCGGAACTCGAGCGTGCCGTGCGGGTCGGTTCGGTGCTCGCCGACGAGCGCTTGGGTGTGACCGGCGACGGCCCGTGGCCGGTGTTCGACGGCGCCGGTCGGATCCTCGCGGTCTACGAACGGCGGGGTCCGGGTCGGGTGAAGCCGGCCGTCGTGCTGGTCTGATCGCCGACTCAGCGCCGGCACCGGCGCCCGAGCGGATGGCCGGTCCGGCGCTCGCGCCTACGCTGGGTGCATGCGAGTCGTTCGCGGCGGAGACCTGGCCGCCGAGCAGATCGACCACGTGGTCACGATCGGGGTCTATGACGGGGTCCACCTGGGCCACCGTGCGGTGCTGGGTGCCGTCGGCGCGGAGGCGGCGCGTCGCTCGATCGCGAGCGCGGTCGTCACGTTCGACCGCCATCCGGCGCAGATCCTCCGGCCCGACGCCGCGCCGTTGCTGCTGACCGACATCGACCAGAAACTCGAACTGCTGGAATCGACCGGCATCGACGACGTGGTCGTCGTGCACTTCGACAACGAGACGGCACGCGAACGACCCGAGCACTTCGTCAAGCGCGTGCTGGTGGAACAACTGCGCGCGCGTCTCGTGGTCGTCGGCGAGGACTTCCATTTCGGCTTCCAGCGATCGGGCAATGTCGAGCTGCTGCGCGAAGCCGGGCGGGACTGGGGTTTCGACGTGATCGGGCATCGGCTGGTCGGCTCCGACGGGGCAGCCGCCCGGCCCGAGCGCCAGGTGTCGTCGACCGCGATCCGCCGTGCGCTCACCGAGGGTCGGCTCGCCGATGCCAACGCCATGCTCGGCCGCGCCCACGAACTGCGAGGCACGGTCGTGACCGGCGACCAACGGGGTCGAACGATCGGGTTCCCAACCGCCAACGTCGCGGTCGCCACCGACCTGTGCCTGCCGTCGGAGGGGATCTACGCGGGCGGACTGCGCCGCGCCGACGGAACCGAGCTCGACGCGGCGATCTACCTGGGCCGCCGCCCGACCTTCTACGACGACCGGGCAGCGATGGTGCTCGAGGTGCACTGCCTCGACTGGTCGGGTGACCTGTACGGCGAGCCGGTGGCCGTCACGTTCACCGACCGGCTGCGAGGCGACCAGCGCTTCGATTCCGTCGACGCGCTCGCAACGCAGTTGCAGCTCGACTGCGACGACGCCCGCCGCCGTCGGGCGACCCGCCGGGGTTGACGGTGCCCCGCGTCGACTGCACCGTGGCGCCGGGGTCGAGCGAGGCGGGCAGCCTTGCTCATCCGCCGGTGCTCGACAGCCGTGCGGGGTCGCTGCAACGATGTGATCGAAGGCGCCGTCTCTTCGCGAAACGGCGCGCGTGGAGGTCGAGATGAGCCAGGTGCTCGAACCCATACCCGGGCCAGTCCCCGACGACGTGCCGCTCGACCCGGTTCCGGTCGCTGCGCCACGGCTCGCCCGCCACCGCATCGTGCTGACCGACGGGCACGAGGTCGGCATCACGATCGCCGGGCGCGGCATCCCGCTCGTGGTGGTCCACGGCTTCAGCGCAGAGGGGTTCCTGTACGCCCAGACGCTCAGCCGGCTCGTCGCCATGGGGTTCAAGGTCATCGCGATCGACACCGCCGGGCACGGCGGCACCGAAGGCCTACCCTCCGACGGCCACGACCTGCGCGAGTACAGCGAACTGCTCGGCCGCGTGATCGACGAGCTCGGCATCAAGCGGTGCGTGCTCGCCGGTCACTCGATGGGTGGACGGCTGGTGACCCAGCTCGCGGCCCAGCGCCCTGAGCAGACGATCGCCGTGCTGCTGATCGACGCGATCGTGGGGGACACCTGGGACCGGATGGTGTACGCCTTCCGGCTCGTCCCCGGGCTCTTGCCGCTGATCGGCGGGGCCCTGGTGCTCGACAGCCTCTCGATCGTTCCGCTGCGCGACCCGGTGCAGGCCGCGAAGATGATCCGTCTGCTCATCCCGACCGTCGTCGGCCACGTGACCCAGCCGTGGCGGCTCCTGGGGCCCATGATCTCGATCCTGCGGTCCCGATCGAGTCGGTATGCCCTGAACGAGATCGCCGCGAACCACGTGCCGGTGTTCGTTCTGCACGGGGACCGCGATCTGGCGGTGCCGCTGCGCACCGCCCGCCAGGCGGCCCAGCGCACCAACGGCACGCTGATCACCATCCGCGACGGGCGGCACTCGTGGCTGCTGCGCGATCCCGAGACGCTGCCGGCGATCGTCGCGCAGTTGCTGCCCGGCGATCTGGGCGACGCGTGTCGCGGTGCGCTCGTCGCGGAGGGGCTCGATCCCCACGAATCGGCCCCCGACCGCATCGAGGCGGCGCTCTACACCCCGGCGGCGAAGGTCTTCACCCTCTCGCCGCATCGTCAGGTGACCACGATCGCCGGCCGGCACCACCGCCCCCGGTTCCGTTGGACGACCGAGACCAACGGGGACTAACGTCGCAGGGTTCAATTGGCGAGGTGAAGCGGGTCTCCGCCCACGCTCGCCGGGTCAGATGCCCAAGGAGTCAACGTGTCACGTCCCCCCGCAAATCTGCCGCCGAAGGCCGATACCATCGCTAAGTTCGGCAAGGCCGCCGGCGATACCGGTTCGACCGAGGTGCAGATCGCGTTGCTCACCGATCGCATCAACCACCTGACCGAGCATCTCAAGATGCACAAGAAGGATCACCACTCCCGTCGGGGGCTCCTGATGCTGGTGGGCAAGCGCCGCCGGTTCCTCGACTACCTGAAGGCGATCGACGTCGAGCGGTACCGCACGATCATCGCCGAACTCGGCCTTCGTCGCTGAGCCGCAATCTCCTCGCACCGTTCGGCTTCGCCGGGGCACCGTCAAGGGCCTCATGCGGAGCCGAACGGTCGCGTTCGGATAGAGTGGCCGGGTCGTCCGGCAACGGGTCGGGCGGCTGCGAAGAGCGACTCGGGGGTCAGTGCCTGGTCGCCGACGCCTGAACGAAGCTCCCACGAGGACCGTTCGGGCGCCGACAACTGGGAACTGGCCATCGTCGCATCGCAACCACAACGGGATCGCGTGATCCCCGAACATTGAGTGGAGATGCTCATGGCTGAAGCCGTACGCGTCTCGTCGTCCGTTGGTGGCGACGAGTTCACTGTCATGTCCTTCGAGACCGGAAAGCTGGCCAATCTGGCCGGCGGCGCCGTGCTTGCAGGGCTTGGCAACACCCGGATCCTGGTCACCGCGACCGCCGCGAAGTCGGTGCGCGACGGGATCGATTTCTTCCCACTGACCGTCGACATCGAGGAACGCTCGTATGCCGCCGGCAAGATCCCCGGCTCGTTCTTCCGGCGCGAGGGCAAGGCGTCCGACGCCGCGATCCTCACGTGCCGGCTGATCGACCGGCCGCTGCGCCCGTCGTTCCCCGAGGGGTTCCGCAACGAGGTCCACGTCGTGGGCACCGTGATGAGCGCCGACCAGGAGAACCCGCACGACGTCCTGGCGATCAACGCCGCGTCCGCGGCGCTCTGCCTGAGCGACGTTCCCTTCGAGGGTCCGATCGGCGCTGTCCGGATCGCCTACACCACCGAGGGCACCTGGCAGGCCCACCCGACGTACCAGGACGGCGAGACGGCCACCTTCGAGATGGTGGTCGCCGGACGCGAACTGCCCGACGGTGACGTCGCCGTGATGATGGTCGAGGCCGGCGGCGGCGAGCACGCCTGGAACCTCTACGAAGAGGGCGCGCCCAAGGTCGACGAGGCCGCGCTTGCGACCGGCCTGGCGGAATCGAAGCAGTGGATCAAGGAGGCGATCGCCCTCCAGCGTCAACTGGTCGAGGCGGCCGGCGGCAAGAGGCCGACCATGGAGTTCGCCAGCCAGGTCGACTACACGCCCGAGCAGTACGCGGCGATCGAGTCGTTCGCCGGCCAGCGCATCGCCGAGATCATGACGATTGCCGACAAGGCCGAGCGCGGCACCGCCGAGAGCGCGCTGCGCGACGAGGCCGTCGCTGAGCTCGCAGCGCAGTTCGGCGACGACGCCGCTGCGGTCAAGCAGCTCAAGGCGGCGTACCGCTCGCTCACCAAGGCGACCGTGCGCAGCCGCATCGTGAACGAGGGGCTGCGCATCGACGGCCGTGGCACCAGCGACATCCGTGCCCTGTCGGCCGAGGTCGGCGTGTTGCCGACCGCACACGGCAGCGGGTTGTTCCAGCGTGGCGAAACCCAGGTCATGAACGTCGCGACCCTCGCGATGGGCAAGATGGACCAGATGATCGACGGCATCACGCCCGTCACGTCGAAGCGGTACATGCACCACTACAACTTCCCGCCGTTCTCCACGGGCGAGACCGGGTTCATGCGCGGCCCGAAGCGCCGCGAGATCGGCCACGGCCTGCTCGCCGAGCGTGCGTTGCTGCCGGTGGTGCCCCCGATGGACGAGTTCCCGTACGTGATCCGCACGGTGAGCGACGTGCTCGCGTCGAACGGCTCGACGTCGATGGCCTCGGTCTGCGGTTCGACCCTGTCGATGATGGATGCCGGCGTGCCGCTCAAGGCCGCCGTTGCGGGTATTGCGATGGGCCTCGTGTTCGCCGAGGGCAAGTACACGACCCTCACCGACATCCTCGGAGCCGAAGATGCATTCGGCGACATGGACTTCAAGGTTGCGGGCACGGCCGACTTCGTGACGGCGTTGCAGCTCGACACCAAGATCGACGGCATTCCTGCCGACGTGCTCGCCGCAGCGCTCGAGCAGGCGAAGGAGGCTCGTCTCCAGATCCTCGAGGTGATGGCCGGCGCGATCGCCGCGCCGCGCGACGAGGTGTCGCCGAACGCGCCCAAGATCGTCAGCTTCGAGATTCCCGCCGACAAGATCGGCGAGATCATCGGCCCGAAGGGCAAGGTCATCAACGCGATCCAGGCCGAGACCGGGGCCAACATCTCGGTCGACGACGACGGCATGGTCGGTGTTGTCGCGATCGCCGCGGTCGACCCCGGCGCGGTGGCCGAGGCCGAGCGTCAGATCCGGCTCATCCTCAACCCGCCCACGGCGGGCGTGGGCGAGGTGTACACGGGCCGCGTGGTGAACATCACCAAGTTCGGTGCGTTCGTGAACATCCTCCCGGGTCGCGACGGCCTGGTGCACATCTCCAAGCTGGGCGGCGGCAAGCGGATCGACAGCGTCGAGTCCGTCCTCAGTCTCGGCGACGAGATCGAGGTGCTGGTCGAAGACATCGACCCCAACGGCAAGATCAGCCTTCGTCCGACCAGCGCGGTGAGCGAGGGCGGCTCCGCCGCCGACGCGTCGGCACACGCCTCGGGCGGTGCCGGTGGTGACCGTGACGGCGACGGTGGCGGCATCGCCGAGGGCGCTGCGCCCGATTCGGCGTCGGGCGATCGTGTCCAGGTGTCGTTCGAGGACTTCCACGACGGTCGCGTCGCCGAGGAACACGGCGACCTCGGGCCCGAGGTCAAGGGCGTCGGCGACCGGCGCAGCCGCCGGCCTCGCCGTCGGTGACCCCGTCGCTTCCCAACGTCGGCGCTGAGCTCGCGGCGCTCGACGCGAGGATCGAACGATCGATCCTCGCGTCGGGCGCCCGCCTGCTTACCGACACGATTCCCGACGCGCCGTCGGTGTCGATCGGCTGCTGGGTCGGCGCGGGCAGCCGCGACGAGCCCGACGATCTCGCGGGAGCGTCCCACTTCCTGGAACACCTCCTGTTCAAGGGCACGGCGCAGCGTTCGGCGCGCGAGGTGAACCGGGCCGTCGACGCGGTCGGCGGCGAGTTCAACGCGTACACCACCCGCGAATCGACGGTCTTCTACCTGCGCGTGCCGGCCACATCAGCCGACATGGCGACCGAGTTGTTGGCCGAGGTCGTGACGCAGCCCCGCCTCGATCCGGCGGATGTCGAGATCGAGCGCGGCGTCATCCTCGAAGAGCTCGACGCCGCCCTCGACAGCCCCGACGACCTGGTCTTCATGCGCCTTGCCGAGGCGCTCTACCCCGGACACCCCTCGGGGCGTGAGGTGCTCGGCACCGAGTCGAGCATCACCTCGCTCGATCGCGACGTGCTCGCCGCGTACCACCAGCGCTGGTACCGCCCCGCGAACTTCGTGGTCGCCGCAGCCGGAGCCCTCGATCACGACCGGCTGGCCGCCCGCCTGGGCCCGTTGCTCGGCGACGCGGGCGGGGAGCGGCCCGAGCGCACGGCGCCGGGCGAGATGGCATCCGCCGACGTGATGGTCGAGCGGCCGATCGAGCAGGCGCACCTCGCGTACGGATGGCGCGGCCTACGCGACGGCGATCCCGACCGGTACGCGCTCGCGGTGCTGAACCACGTGCTCGGCGACGGGCCGTCGAGCCGGCTGTACGACGAGGTGCGCGAACAGCGCGGCCTCGCCTACGCGGTCACCTCGTCGGCCTCGGCGCACTCCGATGTCGGCTCGTTCTCGGTGTACTGCGCGACGGCACCCGAGGCGGTGGCCGAGGTTCGGTCGCTGGTCGAGAGCGTGCTCGACGACGTGGTTCGCAACGGGATCGAGGCCGATGAGCTCGAGATCGCCGTCGGCTACCTGACGGGTTCGATGGTGCTCGGGCTCGAGGACTCGGGCGCTCGGATGAGCCGTCTCGGCGCATCGGAACTGGCGCGAGGCCGCGTCGTCACGATCGCGGAGGCCCTCGCCGGTCTTGCCGGCGTCGACGACGCGTCGGTGCGGCGTGTCGCCGAGCGGATACTGGCCGCGCCGCGCGTGACCGTGCAGGTCGGACCCGGCCGCCTGCGCGACGCGGGCTAGACACGCGGGAATGGAAACCGTTCAACTCGACCAGCCGGCCGATCACGTGACCCGGATCACCCTCCATCGGCCCGATCGCCTGAACGCCATGTCGATCGAGCTAGTGATCGATCTGTGGGACGCGCTCGAGGCGGTCGCTGCCGACAACGACTGCTGGGTCGTCATCCTCACCGGGGCGGGTCGGGCGTTCTCGTCGGGCCTCGACCTGAAGGACTACGGCATCATCCCGAACATCGACGGGCTGCAGGTCGGGCGGATCGCCCAGCGTTCCATGCGGTACTACTCCCGTTTGATCCCGAAGCTGCGTGAGCTCCCGCAGCCGGTGATCGCCGCGGTGAACGGGCCTGCGTACGGCGGGGGGATGTGCCTGTCGCTCGGTGCCGACCTCCGCATCGCGGCCGAGTCGGCGGTGTTCAACGCGACCGGCATCGTCAACGGCCTCACGTCGACCGAGATGGGTGTCAGCTACCTGCTGCCGCGGCTGATCGGCGCGGCCAATTCCAACGACCTGTTGCTCACCGGTCGGCGCATCGACGCCGCCGAGGCGCTCCGGATGGGGCTCGTCAGCCGGGTCGAGCCCGACGCGGAACTCGCCGATGCCGCGGTCGAGATCGCCTCGGGCATGGCGGGCTTCAGCCCGTACGGCCTGTCGATGACCAAGGACACCGTGTGGGCCAACCTCGAGGTGGGCAGCCTGGCCGCGGCGATCGAGCTCGAGGACCGCAACCAACTCATGCTCGGCTTCACCGACAACCTGCCCGAGGCGATACGCGCGTTCGCCGCGGGAAGGCCCCCCGTCTACACCGACGAGCCGCGGCGCGACATCTGGGTGCAGCCCGCAAACGCCCCGGAGTGACCGTCGGCCGTCGGCCTAGGATCGCGCCCGTGAGCAGCGTGCGTGTGGGTGTGTTCGGAGCGGGCGGTCGGATGGGGCAGACCGTGTGCCAAGCGGTGGTGGCCGATCCCGATCTGGAGCTGGTGGCCGCGGTCGACCCGCATTATGCGGGGTTCGAGGTGTGCCAGGTCGCGGGCGTCGCCGATTGTCAGGTGATGGTCGCGAGCGATCCCGCCACGTTCGTCGAGGCGGGCGTCGATGTGGCCATCGACTTCACCGAGATCACCGCGGCGCGGGCCAACCTGCACTTCCTGGCGGCGAACCACATCCATGCGGTGGTCGGCACGTCGGGCTTCGGCGACGACGACCTGGCCGACCTGTCGCAGCGGTTCATCCACTCGAATTGCGTGATCGCACCGAACTTCGCCATCGGCGCGGTGCTGATGATGCGCTTCGCCGAGCTCGCGGCCCCGTTCTTCGACACGGCCGAGATCGTCGAGTTCCATCACGACCAGAAGATCGACGCCCCGTCCGGCACGGCTATGTCGACCGCCGCGCGGATGGCGGCCGCTTCGACCGGGTGGGCGCCCGATCCGACGACCGCCGAGGTGCTCCCCGGCGCTCGGGGTGGCCGCGGCGACGCCGACGTCCCGATTCACTCGGTTCGCATGCGTGGCATGGTGGCGCACCAGGAGGTGATCCTGGGCGCAGCCGGACAGACCCTCGTGATTCGGCACGATTCGATCGACCGGACATCGTTCATGCCCGGGGTCGTGCTGGCAGCGAAACGCGTCGCCGAGTTCCCCGGCGTCACGTTCGGCCTCGACACCGTGCTCGGCCTGGGCGGCTGACCGCCGCAGGCGCGCCGGAGCCGCCGTCGCGAGACCGGAATACGCGCCTCCTGCGGCGCCCCATCACGGCGCTTGCGAGTCGGCCGCACGGCGCCTATCGTGCCGCTCCGTGTTCGCCCGGACGCTCTCGATGACCTTCCACGCTGGTGCAGCGGTGCTCGTGGCGGCGGGATACGACAAGGCGCGACGCCCGGCGGCGACGGCTGCCATGCTGCTTCGTTGGATTCCGTCCCTCCGGCGGCCGCAGGCGATGGCCCGCCTGCTGAGCGTCGGCGAGGTGGCGTTGGGCCTGGCGGGACTCGTGGTTGGATCGCGGTGGCTGGCGCTCGCGGCCGGTGCCGCATTCGCGGTATTCGCCGTCCAGGTCGAGGCGCTCCGGCGGCAACACGCCACCGATTGTGGCTGCCTCGGTTCCGCATCGAGTCCGCCCGACCGCCTGCACGCCGGCATGAACGCACTGTTCGCGCTGGGGTGCGTCGGCGCTGCGGCGTTGCCCGCAGGCTCGGCGAGCGCAGTCAGCGTCGTCGAAGACGAGGGCCTGATGTCGGTGCCGTACCTCGTCGGTCTGCTGACGGTGGCGCTGCTCGTGCTGGCGACGCTTGCCGTGGCGATTCCCACCCGCCACGCCATCAGCTTCAACCCGGACCGGGAGGCCCGATGACGATCGCCGAACGACTGGTCGATCGAGCCGCAACTCGAATCGCCCGACGCGGATTCCTCGGGCGGGCGGCGCTCGTGGGCTCCGCCGCGGTCGTCGCCCCGGTGGACTACCTGCTCCGGCCGACCTCCGCGTACGCAGCGATCTGTGGGCCGCAGAGCCTGTGCCGGACCGGGTACACGGAGTTCTGCTGCACGATCACCGGCGTGAACGCGTGCCCTGCCGGCACCGTGACAGGCGGTTGGTGGAAGGTGGATGGCTCGCACTTCTGCGGCGGCGCGCCGCGCTACTACCTGGACTGCAACGCGCAGTGCGGCGGATGCGGGTGTGGGAGCAAGGGGATCTGCGACGGGTCGTGTTCGGGCACCGGGTGCGGGTGCGCCAACGGCGACTGCAACAACTGGAAGGCCGGCTGCAACAAGTTCCGCTACGGGCAATGCAACCAACACATCGAATGCCTGGGGCCGATCGTCTGCCGGGTCGCGACATGTACCCCGCCCTGGATGTTCGACGCGTCGTGCACCACCGCTGCCCGCACCGACGAGAACACGCGGTACCACTCGCGTCCGTGTCTCGAGGAGAGCTTCGGGGCGATCGACGTGGTGCGCCACGACGGCGGCGAGCTGGAGATCGGCGGCTGGGCGATCAACCAAGACGACTATCGCGACACGGCGCTCGTGCGGGTCTACGTCGACGGTGTGGTCGTGGCGGACGTCCTCGCCGGCAACGACCGCCCCGATGTCGGCGCGGCGTTTCCGACGTTCGGATCACGGCACGGGTTCCATCTGCGGGCTCGGGTCGCCCCGGGCCGTCGGTATGTGTGCATCTACGCGCTCGATCGGGAGTCGGGCCGGGCGTCGTTTCTGAACTTCCGCGAAGTCGACGTGCCGGCGCCACTCGGCAGCCTCGACGTGTGTACTCGGCGCTCCGACGGGACGGTGGTGCTGGCCGGATGGGCGCACGACCCGACGCGGGGCACCAACCCACCTCACGTACGGCTCGTCGTCGACGAAACGGTCGTGAGCGAGTTCGACGCGGCGGGCGTTCGACCCGACGTGGCGGCGGCCATCGGCCGCGACCCGCACTGCGGATTCACCGTGATCCTTCCGGTAGGAACCTCCGGCGCAACGGGGTGTCTGGAGATCGTGGATCGCTTCGGTGGTGTCACTCGAATCGTGTGCCGCCCGATCGGAACGGCGTGACGCGGGCCGGAGGGCGCGTGGCCGTGGCTCGGATGAAAGGGAGTCTTCAATGACCTGGTGGCTGCTCGTGTTGAGTTTCGTCACGCTCTTGTTGTCGGTGCTGGTCGTCGGCCTGCTCCAGTCGCACGCGGCGATGGTTCGGGCGCTCGACGGGCTGGGCGCGGACTTCGGTGAACACACTCGCCCTGGGGTCGGCGACGCTGCCGTCGAACCGGCCGGAGACGAACGCGCCGCTACCTCGTTGGTGGCGGCCGAGGGTGGTGCCGTGGGAATGGCGGCCCGCGACGTGATCGGTACCGACGTCTCGGGCAACCCGATCGCCATCGCCGTCACGAGGGTGGAGCGCCACACGCTGCTCGCCTTCCTCTCCTCCGGCTGCCTTGCATGCCACGGCTTTTGGGAAGGGCTGGCCGACCCGCGCAGCCGCGCCGAGGCGGTCGGCTCGCGGGTGTCCGTGGTGGCCGTGGCGAAGGGGGTCGACTCGGAGAGCCCGGCAGCGATCGCCAAACTCGCCGGCGGCAACCTGGCGACGGTGATGTCGAACGAGGCATGGGACGACTACTCGGTGCCCGTCGCGCCGTACTTCGTGCTCGTTGACGGCAGGACCGACCGCGTGATCGGCGAAGGGTCGGCGGTGACGTTCGCGCAACTGGGTTCCATGCTGGAGCGGGCCGCAGCAGACGCTGCTGCCGCCCGCAGTCGGGCCGCGAGCGATCTCAGTCGTCGCGGCCTGCTCGGCATCGCCGGTGGCGTCGTCGACCTCACGGCCGACTCCCGCGAGCCCGACACGCGGGCTCAGGAGCGCTCGACATGACCGGCCGACTGTCGGCGCATGGACTCAGCGTTGCGCTGGTTCCTGGCTGGGACGTACAGATCCTCCGACGCGACGAATCGGCGTTGCTGCTCGCATCGCCCGACGGCGATGTGCCGGTAGGGGGGTACGCGCTCCCGATGATTCACGCCGCGACGATCACGATGCCGCCGCTGCGGGGTGACTACGGAAGCCACGTCGTGCCGATCCTGGGACATGACGACGTGTTCATCGCGATGGTCGAGTTCGGCGCGGAGTCCGTCGGGGCCGCCATGTTCCGCCCCGGATTCCCGGTCCTGCGATCGCGAGACTTCGACCCGGAGGCGTTGCAGCGAGCGCTTCCCGACCGCAGCGGAACGCAGCGCTTCTTCACCGTCGCCGGACGGGCGTTCGGCCTGTTCTGTGTGATCGGCAGTCACCTGCGACGCGCCCGGCTGACGTCCAAGGCAAACGAACTTCTCGCCGGAATCGAGGTAGACCCCGCATGAACTGGCTCCTGATCTCCATCCCGACGGCCACCGTTGCGGCCCTGGCGGGGACATGGTCTCCGTGTGGGCTGTCGATGCTGTCGACGTTCACCCCGATCCGTGAGGCCGCGCACGGACGGCGATTCGCCGTCACCGCGGCGTGGTTCATCCTCGGCGCGGTGCTGGGAGGCGCGGCCTTGGGATCGTTGTCCGCAGTGGGAGCGATCTCGCTTGCGGCCCTCCGGCTCGACCCGTCCGTCAGGGCGATGGCGGTCTCCGCGCTGTTCCTGTTGGGCGCGGCGTGGGACGCGGGATGGCTGCGCCCGGCCTTGCCGCACCACCGTCGGCAAGTGAACGAAACCTGGCTTCGGCAGTTCCGACGCTGGTTCACGGCGTCGGGCTTCGGCGTGCAGATCGGGTTCGGGCTTGCGACCTACATCATGACGACCGGCGTGTACCTCACGATCCTCACCGGGGTCGCATCCGCTCGCCCGGCGGTTGCGGCGCTCACCGGCGTGTGGTTCGGCGCGGTGCGCGGAATGGTCGTGCTTTCGACGGCGAAGGTCACGACGTCGGCCGATCTGATCGCGATTCACCAGCGGCTCGAACAGTTGCGATCGCCCGTTCGCCGCGCCGTCGCGGTACTGCTCCTGTCCTTCGGTGCGGTCATCGCTGCGGCCACGCTCGGCGTCGATGAGCGCTTCGGGATCCTCGCGCTCGGTACGGCCGGGCTGGCGGCGGCCGCGTGGACGCTTCGATGGCACGGCCGGGCCGTGGCCAAGGGGATCGGCCGAGGTGCTCGCCTGACCGATGCGGATCAGTTCGCCTGATCAGTCCTCGTCGAGGTCCTCGCCCATGTGTGCGAGGCCGACGAGTTCCCCCGAACCGCGGCGGATCTGCAGGGCGATCCCGAGCACGACGACAGCGACCGATGCGATCGTGACGGGCATCTGGTAGCGATCGACCCATGCGGCGATGTCCTCGATCTGTTCGCGCAGCAGCACGCCGATCCATCGGCACAGAGCGAGGCGCGCCAGCGTCCCGGTGATGTTGAGCACGGCGAACGTCGTAGCGGGAAGCCGGGCTGCGCCGGCGAGCACCGAGACCCAGTTGTTGGGCATGACGAACGCGAGGGGGTAGAGCAGGCGCCGGTGCGTCGGGTCCTCGAGCCCTCGGCCGTCCTCGCCGGTGAGGCGCTGCGTCACGGGATAGGTCTCGTTGATCCAGCGCAGCGCCCGGTCGCCGTACCAGTAGCCGAGCAGGAACATGAACGGGTCGGGGAGCAGGTGGCGGGCCAGACCCACGCCGAAGTAGGGGAGCGCGTCCAGGTGGTTCGTGGTCAACAACAGGTAGCGGTTGACCGGGCTCAACGCGATCAAGAGGAGCGGGTTGCTCTTCAGCAGGGTCGCCCACGACGCGGCGGCCACGTACCCGGCGATGAGCACCGCCGTGATCGGGACGGCGGATACCGGCAACACCCAACGTGGGGCTCGGCGGTGCACGATGGTGTCGGTCGTCGGGCCCGCGGGCATCGGGACAGGCTACGTGGTGCCCGCCGGCACCGGTGCGATCGACGGGTCTGACAGTCGCGCGACGCGGCGGTACGGTTCCGCCACGATGTACCGCTTCTTGCTGCGTCCTCGATGGATCCTTTCGCACATCGCCGTGTTGGCGCTGATCGTTGCGATGGTCAACCTGTCGTTGTGGCAGGTTCGCCGACTCGACGAGCGGCGCGAGCTCAACGCGTTGATCGCCGCGCGAGGCGACGGAGAGCCCGTCGATCTGGAACGAGCCCTCCGCGGGATCGACGCCCCCGACGATGGGGAGCGGGTCGACTACCAGATCGTCAAGGTGCGCGGAACCTTCGATGCCGAGCACGAGTTCACCGTGCCCAGCCGGACGCTCAACGGCGCTCCCGGCCGGTACGTCGTCACACCGCTTCGCCCCGAGAGCGGGGGAGCGGAGGTGCTGGTGTTCCGTGGGTTCATCCCGCAGGCGATCGCCGACACCGACCCGCCGATCGACGGCGTGGAGCCGCCGAGCGGCACTGCGACCGTGGTCGGGTGGCTCCGCGTTACCGAGCGTCCGGGCTCGCTGCAGCGCGACGACGCCGACCTCGGCAATCATCAGTTCGCGCGGATCGACATCGCCGGGATCGAGCGCTCGACGGGGCGGGCCTACGCCCCCGTGTACGTGCAGGCGGACCGGATCACGCCGGCCTCCGATGCGCCGCTCTTGTCGCCATTTCCGCTACCCGAGCGCACCGAGGGCCCGCACTTCTCGTACGCAGCGCAGTGGGCGATCTTCACGCTGATCGCGCTGTTCGGCTACCCGATGGTGCTCCGGCGGGTCGCCCGCAGCCGCGACGATGACGATGACGATGACGATGACGCGATCACTGACGGGGGCCATGGCAGCTGAGCTGACATCCCTGCGGGACCGCGTGCTCGACGCGGCTGTCGTGTGCGTCGATCGTGGCGGGCTCGGGCGGATCTCGCTCGAGGACGTCGCCGCGCAGGCGTCGGTCGCGAGAGCGACGATCTACCGGCACTTTCCCGGCGGTCGTGACCAGCTCATACGCGAGGCGGTCGATCGCGAGGTCGGCCGGTTCTGGCGCGACCTGGCGGTGAGCGTTCGCCATCTCGACGGGATCGAGGCCCGGCTGGTGGCGGGGCTCGTCGAGGCGCGGGCACGGCTGGAGGGCCATGCGCTCCTGCAGCGGCTGCTTCGGCAGGAACCGGGCGACATCGTGTCGGTGCTCGCCGAGTCGGGCCCGGCGGTCTACGAGGTGCTGGCGACCTATCTGGAGGATCTGCTCTCGATCGAGCGGCTTCGTGACGGCGTCGATCGTCGCGAGGCTGCCGAGTACCTCGCTCGACTGGTCGTGTCGCACATCAGCGTTCCGGGCGGTTGGGACCTGGGCGACGAGCCGGCCGTGCGTCGGCTCGTGCGGCGGCAGTTCCTCGCGGGCGTGATCGACGGGATCGAGCCCGATCGTTGAGGCATCGTCGGCACACATCAGCGAAGCCCGTTGACGGTGAGACGGATTTGGTCTTAGTGTCTCATTCGTGATCTCGGCGGTGATCGACCTCCGGACCCAGCGTCTCGACCTGGGAGTCGACGAGCACCTCGTGGTCGACGCGGCGCTGGCCTGCATCGGCCGATGGGGCCTGGCGAAGACGACGCTCGACGACATCGCTCGCGAGGCGGGGATCAGCCGGGCAACGGTGTACCGGCGAGTGCCGGGCGGCAAGGCCGGGCTCGTCGCACTCGTCGGGGAGCGCGAGACGGCGCGCCTGATCGACCAGGTCTGCGCCGCGGTCGACGAAGCACCCGATCTCGCGTCGGCCGTGGTCGGTGCGGTCACGGCTGTGTCGCAGGGACTGCGGTCCAACACGGCGTTTGCCTACCTGCTCCAGCATGAACCGCACGCCGTGCTGCCCTATCTGTCCTTCGACGAGCTCAACCCGGTGATCGGCGTCGGCCGGTTGCTCGGCGGTACCCACCTGACTCGGTTCCTGTCGTCGGAAGCGGCAGCCGAGGTGGGGGAGTGGATCGTCCGGCTCGTCGTTTCGTTCATCCTCATGCCCGGTCCGGCCGATCTGTGCAACGAGGGCGATGTCGATCACCTCGTGCGCACCTTCCTCCTCCCCGGCATCGACGGCACCTGACGGGGCGCAGCGAGGCTGGAACCGCGCACGTTGCGGTCGCGACCCAATCACCCATATCCAAACCACCACCACAACAACCACACCACCACCACCACCAACCAGCAGCAGGCGCGGGCTCAGCGAGCACCGTCAGAGGGGGCAATACCATGGCCGGATACGAAGACCTCATCGGTCGCGAAGACATCAACGATCTCGAGGCGATCCTGTCGGTCGCCAACACCGACACCACCGAGATCGTTCGCGCGGTTCGGGACAACGCCGACGCGATCTTCACCTGGGACTACGAGAAGGGCGCTCGGCCGGCCCTCGAGAAGCTGTATGAGAAGGCCAAGACCTCGCAGTGGAACGGCGAAACCGACCTCGACTGGAGCATCGAGGTCGACCTCGAATCGGTCGTCGTCAACAACTTCGCGCAGAACGCAGCGCCAGGCGGTGCCGGGTTCGCCGACTTCGAGGTGGCCGGCACGCCGTTCGAGACCTGGACCGACCAGCAATGGCTCGACCTCGGCGTCGAGTCCAACAAATGGATGCTGAGCCAGTTCATGCACGGCGAGCAGGGCGCGCTCATCTGCACGGCGAAGATCGTCGAGACCGTGCCGTGGATCGATGCCAAGTACTACGCGGCCACCCAGGTGATGGACGAGGCGCGCCACGTGGAGGTGTTCGCCAAGTACCTCGACACCAAGCTCGACGGGTATTACCCGATCAACACGCACCTCGGGCTGCTGCTCGAAGACATCGTCAACGACAGCCGCTGGGACATGACGTACCTCGGCATGCAGATCATGGTCGAGGGACTCGCGCTCGCCGCGTTCGGGTTCATGCACATGATGACCACCGAGCCGCTCCTGAAGCAGCTGCTCCGCTACGTCATGAGCGACGAGGCCCGCCACGTCGCCTTCGGTGTGATCTCGCTGAAGGAGTACTACGAGGGTCTGACCGACGCTGAGATCTTCGAGCGGCAGCAGTTCGCCTTCGAGGCGGCGGTGCGCATGCGCGACCGCTTCATGCAGCAGGAGGTCTGGGAGCGGATGGGTGTGCCCGTGAAGGAGGCGATCGAGGCGGTGATGCTCACCCCGACACGCCAGATGTTCCAGATGATGCTGTTCTCGAAGATCGTGCCGAACTGCAAGAAGCTCGGGCTGCTCGACCGCAACGACGCATGGCTGCGCCGTCGCTTCGAGGAGCTGGGCGTGATCCAGTTCGAGGATTGGGTCGATACGGGTTCGGAGTACGAGAACTTCGCCCTCACCGACGAGGAACTCGCCCCCGCCTCCTGAGCCGCCGCCTCGCCGTCGTTCGACTCCTCAGCAATAGGTCGCGAAGTACGAGTCGAACGACGGGAGAGCGAACGAGACGCGGTCACCGTCGGGCCACAGAAGCCCGCGGCGGACGAGCGCCGTCGTGAGCTCTTGGGTGTGCGCCCCCGTTCCGCCGAACCGCGTGTCGCCGAGCCGATGCGCGATGTCCCGGAGGAACACGGAGCCGGCACCGAGGTCGGCGACCGCACGAAGGTAGCGGTGTTCGGACCCGGTCAGGGCGGAGGTGCGCGGCCGGTACCACGCCTCGATGACGTCCTCGAGCGCGTTGGCGCGCCCAGAGTCGACATCCTCCGCTCCGAGGGGAAGCTCGGGCGCCGCCAAGAGCGCGGCCTCGGCGAACGCTTGCACGAGAAACGGCGTGCCGTCGCTCAGGTCGAGGATCGCTGCGACCGCGGAGGGATGGAGGGGAACGCCGGCAGCGGCGCCAAGTCGCGCGATGTCGGTCGCCTGTAGGGGTTCGAGCACGAAGTCGAGCCCGACCGGAGCGGCGGGATGCCCGCCGAACACCGCGACGATCGGCAATCCCGCGTCGGCGATGTCGGTGACGATGTCGGCCAGCGTCACCGCATGGGGTCCCAGCAGGTGCGAGTCGTCGATCGCCAACAGGAGCCCACCGTTGAGGTCGAGCATCGCCTCGGCGGCAGCGAGAAGCGGTGCTCGCACGGCGACGGGTTCATCGGGCCGCTCGGCGCGCAGGCGATCGTTGATCGCTCGGAGCTCCGGGAGTCGAGACGCTCCCGGGCGGCGAGCCGCGAACCGCTCGACGGCGGCGTTCACGGTGGCGGCGATCGTCCGGCCGAGATCGGCATCGGCCGTCGAGAATCCGGCGGCCCACTTCGCAGAGCTCGCCCGATCGGCGATCTCGCGAAGCACCGCGGTCACTCCGAGGCCCGGACGCCCGCTCATCGAGATCGGTCCGCCGCCGCCGCTCAACACCGCCTGCGCCAGCAGTTGCTCGATCAGATCGAGCTCACGGGTCCGGCCGACCGTTGCCGCAGGAGCGGCGCCGGGTCGGAGATTGAACGGGGTATCGCCGTGGTCCACCACATCGACTCTACGGGCGGGATTCCGCGGCTCCACCCGACACGGGGGACGCTTCCCGATAGCCGTCGTCGCAGGCCGGAACCCGCTTGGATTCGACGCTCGCCGAGCCTCAAGTCGGGTGGGTCCTCCGCCGATAGGCCACAGAGAGGTCAGGCGAGTCGGGAGACCCCATGCTCAGGAATGCGGCGTTCAGAACCAAGCTCGCGCTGGTGACGGTGCCATCGGTGTTGATGATCGTGCTGCTCGTCGTTGCCGTCGCAGGGCCCTATTTGCAACGTGCCTCCGCCGCGGAACAGGTCCGCCAGCGCGCCCGGCTCGCGACCACCGCGACCGATGTCGCCGAGTCGTTGCGAAACGAGCGCGATGCAACGCTGACCGTGCTGGCCGCAGGTGACAAGACGGCTGGGAACCTCAGCGTTTCCGACGCTCGCACAGCCACCGGCAGCGCACTCGACGCATTCGACAGCGCGGCGCGCACGACCGAGGTGGACGCACGTCCGTCGACGCTCGCCGCGGCCCACGACAAGCTCGCGACGCTCACCGACCTGCGCTCGGCGATCGACAGCGAGGCCTACGTCGCTCAGCGGGTCTTTGACGCCTACTCCGCGGCGCAGGAACCGCTGGAGTCGGTGTGGACCGCAGCGGCCTCGGACGCGACCGACTCGACCGTGATCCGCGAGTCGTCGGCCCGCGACGTGTTCGCCGAGTCCGTCGCGCAGACGACCCACATCCGTGGGTACGTCGTCACCCGCCTCGGCGACGCACCGCTGACGGTGGCCGACTATGGCCAGGTCGTCACGAGCCGGCAAATCGCCACGGAGGAGGCGGCACGCTTCGAACGCCTCGCCGCCCCTGACGTTCTGCGGCAGTACCGGACGCTCACCTCGGGAGCATCGTTCGCTGGGTCGAGCGACCTGGTGAGCGAGGTCATCCGCTCGGCCGCCGCCGGGCGTTCGACCGAGATCGCCCCGAAGTCGTGGAACTCGGCCATGGACCGCCGGGTCGAGGCGCTCAACGAGATCACCACGACCATGAACGCCTCGATCGAGGATGCGGCGCAGTCGGCTCGCGACGATGCTCGAACGCAGGCGCTGGTGATTGTCGCCGTAGCGGTGGCCGCGGCCCTCGCGTCGATCGGCTCCGCGACGATCGCCGGTCGCTCGATCAGCCGCCGCCTTCGATCGGTGACCGCAGAGGCGGAGGAGATCGCCGACCGGCAACTGCCGGCGGTGTTGACCCATCTGGCCGACGGCTCGGGTTCGACCGCCTCCGACGTGCTCCCGCAGGTGACGGCCAGCGGGCGTGACGAGATCGGGTCGCTCGCCGGCTCGTTCAACAAGGTGCTGCGCACCGCGGTTGACACCTCGCTCGAACACACCCGTCGCCGGTCCGAGACGTTGACCCAGATCCTCGTGAGCCTTGGGCGACGCAACCAGGCGCTCATCGACCGCCAGCTCGATCTCATCGACGCGCTCGAAGCAACGCACGACGATCCGCAACTGCTCGACAGCCTGTTCCGCCTCGACCACCTGGTCACGGGGATGCGGCGTAACGCCGAGAACCTCCTCGTGCTTGCCGGCGACGAGTTCCCCCGCGCCTGGAGCGAACCCGTGTCGATCCTCGACGTGATCCGGGCGGGCATTTCCGAGATCGGCGACATGACGCGGGTGAACGTGGAGATCCCCGCCGGCGAGTCGCTGCGGGTCGAAGGTCGCCTCGCGGTCGATCTCTCCCATGTGATCGCCGAGCTGGTCGAGAACTCGACCGCCTACTCGCCGCCGAGCACCCCGGTTTTGGTGCGCGGCGAGGTCCTGCCCGACGGGTACCGAATCTGGGTGCTCGATCAAGGCATCGGCATGCCGTCGGATGCGATCGAGGAGGTCAACGACCGCCTCGCCAGCCCGCCGGCGATCGACGAGATCGTCGCCGATCAGGTCGGCTTTCAGGTGGTCGCACGTCTGGCGCGACGAATGGGCATCGGCGTGTATGTGCTCGCCAATCGAGGTCGGGGGCTCGCCGTGAGCGTCTCGCTCCCCGCTGCGATGCTGATCCGCACTCCGCCGTCCGCCCCTCCGGCGCAGCACGCGCCGTCGGCTCCGGCCATCTCGATGCCGGCGATTCCGGCGATCGGCGCGGCCCCCGCGCCCGCCCCGGCGCCGGCCTCCGCGCCGCCCCCCGCCGTCCATCCGATCGCTGCATCTCCCCGGGAGACGACGCCGGCGCGGACCCCGGCGAAGGAACCCATCGTCGTGGGGCCGGCCGCGAACCAGCACGCTCAGGCCGCTGCGGCGCCCACCGCCTCGGGTCTGACCCGCCGCACGCCCGGCGCTGTGTTCGATCCGGAAGGCGACGCATCGGGCGCACCGTTCCGTCGGTTCGGCGGCGACTCGGGACCGGCCTCATCGGGGCGCCCGTCGCCCGCAACCGACGAGCCCTTCGACGCCGTCGCCGAGGCGCGGCGTGCGGCACTTTCGAGCCTTGCGAGCGGCGTGGCTTCGGGCCGCGAGAGCGCGGGCGCGCCCGCGCCGGCTTCGACCACCGACTGGAACCGAAACGGAGACCTCCGATGACAGCGACGCTCAGCGCTGAGGCGCAGAACCTCAACTGGCTCCTGGGCTCGTTCGTCGAGCGCGTTCCCGGAGTTATCGACGCCGTCGTCGTCTCGTCCGACGGCCTGCTCATGTCGATGTCGCCGGGCATCGGCCGCGCCGGCGGCGATCAACTCGCGGCCGTCGCATCGGGCCTGATGAGCCTGACGCACGGAGCGGCGCGGTGTTTCGGCGGCGGGGACGTCGCACAGGTGCTCGTCGAGTTGGCCGAGGGCTACATGCTGTTCATGTCGATCTCCGACGGCTCGGCGCTCGCGGTGCTCGCCGGGAAGCGCTGCGACGTGGGCATGGTGGGATACGAGATGACGATGCTGGTGAAGCGCGCCGGTTCGGTGCTGACCCCCTCGCTCGTGGTCGAACTCCAGTCGGCGCTGCCGGCGGTCTGACCCACACCGAGATGTCCGCTGAGCGACGCTTCCTCCGACCGTTCGCCCTGACCCAGGGTCGAGCGGCCGCGGTCATCGACCTTCCGCTCGACGCCATCGTCACCTCGACGGACCGGGCACGGCACCTCGCCCATCGCATGGTGGCAGAGCGCGCCCGCATCGTTCAGCTCTGCGCCGAGCCGCACTCGATCGCCGAGATCGGAGCGCTGATCGGCGTCCATCTCGGCGTGGCCCGAGTGCTCGTGGCGGATCTGATGGCCTCGGAGTTCGTGGAACTCTCCACCGCCGACTTCGATGACGACGGGCCCGACGTGTCGACCCTTGAAAGGCTGCTCGATGATCTCCAGACGTTCTGATCGCCCGGCGTCGGCGGTGCCCGCGTCACCCCACGACGGGGCGGATCACTTCGCCGCCGCGAACGCGCTCGACGGTCGACGGTCCACCAATCCGTCGGCGCCGGCGCCCGCGGGGATCACGCCGCTCAAGGTCGTGGTTGCCGGCGGGTTCGCCGCGGGCAAGACCACCTTCGTCGATTCGATCAGCGAGATCACGCCGCTGACCACCGAGGCGCCGATGACCCAGTATTCGGTCGGCGTGGACAACGCCGGTGCGGTGTCGACCAAGACCACGACGACGGTTGCGATGGACTTCGGTCGGCTGACGCTCAGCGCGACCACGATGCTCTACCTGTTCGGGACGCCGGGGCAGGATCGGTTCTGGTTCATGTGGGACGAGCTCACGCGGGGCGCAGTCGGTGCCGTCGTGCTCGTGGACACGCGCCGCATCGCCGACTGCTTCGGTGCGATCGACTACTTCGAGCGGCGACGGACCCCGTATGTGATCGCGCTGAACCGATTCGACGGCGTGCTCGCGCACCCCGTCGAGGAGGTGCGCGAGGCACTCGCCGTCGCCCCCGAGGTGCCCGTCGTGGTGCTCGATGCCCGGGATCGTGAGTCGACCCGCAGCGCGCTCATCGCCCTCACGCGGCACGCGATCGCACGCAAGAGCGGTCGGTAGGTCGCCGGCGGCACCCGTCGGGGTCGGACCGGGATCGTGTTCTAGCGTCGCCGGCATGGACGACGCATCGGCGCTTGCAGTGCTCCAGGCGATCCGTCTCGGAGCGGTGCTCGACGAGGACTGGCTCGCCACCCGGCTCGGCCTCGCACGGGGTGAACTCGCCCCCCGGCTGGAACGCGCCGTTGGGCAGGGGTGGATCCGACGCCACGAACCCGGCGCCGATCTGCCGCACGGGCCGCGCGGTTGGACGCTCACCGCCGACGGGCGCGCACGACTTGCCGTCCTGCTCTCGGACGAGGTCGATCGCGCTGGTGCACGCGCCACCTTCGATGCGTTGATGCCGCGCTTCGCGCCGCTGAACGCGGCCTTCCTGCAGCTGTGTACGGACTGGCAGGTCCGCTCGCTGTCGAGTGGCGGCTCGGAACCGAACGATCACCGCGATCGGCGATACGACCGACGGGTCGTCGCCCGGCTGGAATCGATCCACGCCGGCATCGTGGTGATCGCCGGCGAGGCGGCGGACGCGCTGGGTCGCTTCGGCACGTACACGCCCAGATTCGACCACGCGATCACACGGGTTCTGGCCGGTGAGCACGACTGGTTCACCCGGCCGCTCGTCGATTCGTACCACACGATCTGGTTCGAGTTTCACGAGGACCTGCTGGCCACGACGGGCCGAACGCGCGCAACTCCGCCGTGAAGGTCGCAGGCGAGAACTAACGTCGCCACCCATGACGGGTCCTACCCCACGATTCGGCCGCGTGCTCACGGCCATGGTTACGCCGTTCGACGAACAGGGCGATCTCGACCTCGACGCGGCGGCCACGCTCGCGGCGTGGCTGGTCGACAATGGCAGCGACGGACTGGTGATCGCCGGAACCACGGGCGAGAGCCCGGTGCTGTCGGACTCCGAGGAGGTCGCACTGACCAAGGCGGTGCGCGCCGCTGTGTCGGTGCCCCTGCTGCTCGGGACCGGCTCGAACGACACGGCGTACGCCGTCGACGCGACCCGGCGGGCGGCACAGCTCGGCGTCGAGGGCGTCCTGGTGGTCTCGCCGTACTACAACCGTCCGTCGCAAGCCGGGCTCGATCAGTACTTCCGCAGCGTCGCCGCGGCGACCGACCTGCCGGTCGTGATCTACGACATCCCCGTTCGAACGGGCCGGAAGGTCTCGACCGACACGCTGCTGGGTCTCGCCCACGACGTCGACAACGTCGTCGCCTTGAAGGACGCCGCCGGGGACCCGGCGGAGACGGCAACGTTTCTGCGTGACGCGCCCACGGGTTTCGAGGTCTATTCCGGCGACGACGCGCTCACGTTGCCGCTCCTGGCCGTGGGCGCGGTCGGCGCGATCAGCGTGGCCAGCCACTGGATCGGCCGCCAGATTGGAGAGATGATCGCCGCGTTCGCCGCCGGCGACGTCGGCCGGGCGGCACACATCAACGGCACCCTCGTCGAGAGCTACGCGTACGAAACGGGCGACGCCGCGCCGAACCCGATCCCCACAAAGTGCATGCTGCGGGTGCTCGGGTTGAACGTCGGTTCGTGCCGATCACCGCTCGGACCGGAGCCCGATTGGCTCGAAGCGCAGGCCCGCACCGTTCTGGATCGGCTCGTCTGATGGGAACCACAGCGAACTCACCGGTCGAGATCACCTTCCTCGGCGGCCTGGGCGAGATCGGGCGCAACTGCGCCGCGATCGAGATCGACGGTCGAATCATGTTGCTCGACTGCGGGCTGATGTTCCCCGACGACGACATGTTGGGCATCGACGTCGTCCTCCCGGACTTCTCGTGGCTGATCGAGCGCCGCGACGACATCGAGGGGTGCATCCTCACCCACGGCCACGAGGACCACGTCGGAGCGCTGTCGTATGCATTGGCCGAGCTGTCGTTCCCCATCATCGGCTCGGCCTTGACGCTCGGGCTCGCCCGGTCTCGCATCGAGGAGGCCGGCCTGCTGGGTCGCACCCAGATGATCGTCGTGGAAGACGGCGAGCGCCGCAGCTTCGGCCCGTTCGACTGCGAGTTCCTGCCGCAGACCCACTCGGTTCCCCATGGGTTCGCGACGGTGTTCCACACGCCGCAAGGGGTTCTGCTCCACACCGGCGACTTCAAGATCGACCTCACGCCGGTCGACGGCAGGCTGTCCGACCTGAGCCGCGTCGGCGGGTTGGCGTCGGGCCCCGGGATTCGGCTGCTGTTGAGCGACTCGACCAACGCCGACCAGCACGGTCATTCGCGCTCCGAGCGTGCGGTCGGATCCGTGCTCTACGACGTGATGCACGAACACGAGGGCCGCCGGGTCATCACCGCGTGCTTCGCCAGCCACATCCATCGGGTCCAGCAGATCGCGGACGCCGCCCGGTCCCACGGACGGGTCGTTGCGCCGCTCGGCCGCTCGATGCGCAAGAACGTCGCGATGGCTCGCCAGATGGGGGTGTTGCACATCCCCGATGCATCGCTGGTCGACATCGACGACATCGACGGCTACGAGCCCGGTCAGGTCTGTGTGATCTCCACGGGCTCCCAGGGCGAAGCCATGTCGGCGCTCGCGCTGCTCGGCAGCAACGAGAACCGCTGGCTTCGGGTCACGCCGAACGACACCGTCATCCTGTCGTCGCACCCGATCCCGGGCAACGAGTCGGCGGTCGCCCGGGTCATCGACAACCTGGTGCGCCTGGGCGCCGAGGTCGTGCACTCCGGCATCGAGGACGTTCATGCGACCGGGCATGCCAAGCAGGAGGAGCTGAAGCTGTTCCTGTCCGTTGCCCGTCCCGAGTGGTTCGTACCGGTACACGGCGAGTACCGCCACCTGGTCGCCCACGCCCGGCTGGCGAAGATCATGGGTGTGCCGGCCGAGCAGGTACGGGTGGCCGAGGACGGCGATCGACTGATCCTCGACGACGACGGGCTTCGGCCGGCCGGCCGAGTGCCTGCGGAGTACGTGTTCGTGCACGGCGTCGGCGATGTCGACAACTCGACGCTGCGCGACCGCCAGATCCTGGGCAACGACGGGGTGGTGGCCGCCATCGTGTGCGTCGACCTGGCATCTCGTCAGCTGGTCGGCGGGCCCGAGATCGCGGCCCGGGGCTGGGCTGCGGCCGACGAGCACGACGACCTGTTCGCGACGATGGCCGACCGGGTCCGCGCGGCGGTCACCGCCGCTCTGGCCGAGGGTCAGCCCACGCGGTCCTCCCTGCAGAAGGTCATCCGCCGGTCGGCGGGCTCGTTCGTGGGCGAGTCGACGCGTCGCCGTCCGATGATCGTTCCGGTGGTGCTGGAGGCCTGAGCAGCGAAGTCAGCGCCCCCGCTGCGCCGGCTGTCCGCGTGGCTGTCGGTGCCGGTCGGTAGCCTTGGCACACCCATGGCAGGCAAGGCAGGCTCCGGCGGTTCGACCGCGTCCTCCCGTTCGTCCGGAACCGCGCGGCGCGGCACGGGCGGAGCGAGGGCATCCAAGGTTCCACCAACCGACGCGCCGAACGGGCTCGCCGCGGTGTTCGCGAACCACGGCCACGACATCTGGGGGATCGCCCTCGTGGTCCTGGCCGTCGTGTCGGGCATAGCGGTCTACGCGCACGCCGCCGGTGTCGTGGGAAACGCGATCGATGCGGCGCTCGGCTCGGTGTTCGGGCTGCTGCGATATCTCGCTCCGTTGGTCATGGCCGCAGGAGCGGCGGCGCTCATTCGTGGGCCGCGGCAGGCGGTAGCCGAGGGCGCCGACCCCGTCGAGGTGTCGAGCCGCTCGGTCCGCCGCATGATCGGTGCGGCGCTTTGTCTCGCCGCGGTCGGCGGGCTATTGCACGTCGCGATCGATCCGCCCTCGATCGCTCGCGAGGGGCTGAGCGCCTGGTCGGGAGCGGGGGGATTCCTCGGCGGCCTCACCGGGGGCGGCCTTGCATCGCTGATCGACCGTGTGGGTGCCGCGCTCGTGCTCGTGGTACTCGGCCTGCTGGGCGTGACGCTGATCGTCGGGCGGCCCATGCGCGAGTTGGCCTCGACCGCGCGCGATCGTGGCGGCCCGGTCGTGCGTCGCGGCGGTCAGGCCATGGCTGGGCTGTTCCGTGTCGGCGATGGCGCCGTGCCCGACGGTGCCGACGCCCCCCGGCTCTACGACTACGCGTCCGACCCCGAGAGCGAGTTGGCCAGCGCCGAGCGGCCGAAGCGTCGGCGCGCGCCCAAGCCGGCGCCGCTGCCCTCGGTCATGCCCGAAGTGACGGTACCCAACTCCGTCGAGCAGCTCGAGATCGAACTGGTGCCCCGGTCGACCGACTCGCCGTGGACGCTTCCGTCGCTCGCGGCGCTCTCGCGATCGCCGGCCCAACAACACGACCTCGACGCCATCACCAACCGCGGCCGCCAGCTTGAGGGCGCGCTCGCCGAGCACGGGGTCACGACTCGACTGTCGGGCATGGTCGTCGGTCCCACGGTCACCCGGTACGAGCTCGAGCTCGGCGTCGGTGTCAAGGTCGCCCAAGTGACCAACCTGTCGAAGGACATCGCCTACTCGATGGCGTCGCCCGACGTGCGCATCATCGCTCCGATCCCGGGCAAGTCGGCGATCGGCGTCGAGGTTCCCAACGAGAAACGCCAGATCGTCGCCCTGGGCGACATCCTGTGCTCGCGGGAGGCCGCAGCTGCCACGTCGCCGCTGGCTGTCGGCGTGGGCCGCGACATCGAAGGCCGAGCGGTCATCGTCGACCTGGCCAAGATGCCGCACGTGCTGATCGCGGGGCAGACGGGCGCCGGCAAGTCCAGCTGCATCAACTCGATCATGACCTCGGTGCTGATGCGCGCCACCCCCGACGACGTGCGCATGATCCTGGTCGACCCGAAGCGGGTCGAGCTCACCCAGTACAACCGCATCCCGCACCTGCTGACCCAGGTGGTGACCAACCCGAAAAAGGCAGCGAATGCACTCGCCTGGGCGGTCGCCGAGATGGAACGGCGGTACGAGCTGCTCGAGCAGGTGGGCTTCCGCGACATCACGGGGTACAACGACGCTGTCGACCGAGGGGATCTGGCCCCGGAGCTCGGCGAGGAGGTCGAGTACCAGCGGCTGCCGTTGATCCTGATCGTCGTCGACGAGCTCGCCGACCTCATGATGGTCGCGGCACGCGATGTGGAGGAGTCGATCAACCGCATC
>WBZL01000157.1_pt1 | contig 72481 bp, 53 predicted proteins | sample 5204291 | NCBI WGS metagenome assembly WBZL01 (sample SAMN12344345, study PRJNA552823) | activated sludge metagenome | biome: Activated sludge suspended growth; feature: Nitrification reactor; material: Wastewater; isolation source: activated sludge from nitrification reactor of wastewater...
ACATTTGACGGAACATTTGCAAATGTAGCGGCTGCCAATACGGCAATACTCAGACTCAAGAACAACTACAACTCCAAGACGACTCTTGTCAACAACAATACCCTGTCAAATCATCAGTGGGGTGTAAGCTTGGAGAATTACAACTCTGTAACTCTGGACGCCAACACATTCACTCCGCTTGCTAATTCGACAGTGTTCCATCACATTGCTGTTAATACAAAGTCGATCAGCACAAACTCCAATACAATAGTGCAGGTCCCGGTAGGTCTGATATTAACAAACAACACTTTCAACTACTCAGGCACAATCGGAGGTACCGCGCTAAGTTTCCACAACCATGACAATGACGCGGCAACGTTCGGAACATTTACTCTTGGAACTCTGGGTAATGAGAACAATTTCAACAGCGGCATAGCAAACTTCATCTACTTGGATGCGCAGACCGGAGTAAGCAGCGGATCTACATTCCCTGCTTATACTGCAGTTATCGGAGCAGGTGCAGGAGCACTTACCACAATGGCTTGCTGGGCATTAGACATGAACATCGAAAGCAATAAGTTCGATGTTGGTACAGGACTAAAGCTTCCGACAGCGATGAATTTCTCAGAAAGATCTTCGCTTGAAGCCGGCTTGTTCCACAAACCTGATAACGCGTGCCTCGGCAGCCTGATATTCTTCCAGCCGGTTCACAACCTGACACAGAACACTTTCTATCAGACAATACAAAGCGCCGTCAATGCAGCAAATGCGAATGACGTTATAGAATGTTCTGAATTCACATACAACGAAAGAGTTACCATCACCAAGTCGCTTACAGTTCAAGGTGTTGACAGAGCAAACTGCGTTGTAACAGGAACCGGACTAGCGGGAACAGGAAAGGGTATAGCAATCAACAACGGAATAACAAACGTTACTATACAGAATCTGACCGTGCAGAATTTTGCAGGATCCGGCGGTAATGCTGACGGAGGGATTTATGCAATAGGCGGTAACAATAATCTGGTCATCAACAATGTCACGATTCAGAACAATTCCGGCGGAAGCGGATTCTACGCAAACGGTCCGGTCAATAATGTTCTGCTTGACTCTGTTACATCTTCAGGGCATCTGACAGGAGCAAGAGGCATTGTTATCTGGAACGGATTGAAAGAAAACATTACAATAACAAACTGTGAAGTATTCAACAACAACTGTTGCGGTATTGAACTCCAGGATGGAACAGCATCCGGCGTAACTGTTTCCAACAATTACGTGCATGACAATGCAGACAACGGAATCGGACTTGTTGGTCTGCAAGGTCCGGGAGAGAATCTCATCAGCAACAACACTCTTGTCAACAACGGACGTTTCGGAATCGAGATAAAGAATCCGAACGGCTCGGGACTCACAACCGGTCCGGGAAGAGTAGTTGTAGAGAATAACAACGTTTCAAGAACCGATCCGATAGTTGACGCAAGAGATATAGCAGGTATTGCGGCATTCAGAAGAGGAGTTCTTGCGGGTAATGTTGATGTACCGAACGGAACAGTGATCCAGAACAACACAGTATCCGGATATGTTCAGCCGAGCACAAGCGACGGCTTCGGTATAGTTGTTGAAGGAACAAACCACACAGTAAGCGGCAACACTGTAACGGGTTGCGATGTCGGCATTCAGCGTCAGGCAGGACATCTTCCATACCCGGGTGACGGTGACCAAAGCAATCTTGCAGATGCATACTTCGGAAGAGGCAACTCGCCGATGACATGTGCAGTTGTCTTGACCGGCAATATTCTCACAAACACGCTTAACTCAAGAGACGTTGGTGCAAGCACAGGAAGCGGAATTGTAATGAACCTCAACACGAATGAAATGTTCTGTTCAATACAAACTGCAATTGATGATCCGCAGACGTTGAACGGACATGTGATTGACATTGACTCTGCAACATATACGGAAAGCGTGGTTGTAAATAAACAGGTAACATTGAAAGGAAACGGCGGAACTCCTAACGGTCGTCCGACAATAGTTGGCGTTGCAGGTCAGGCAGTTTCAGTGACAGTTCCTAACGTAACGATAGACAACGTTACCGTTAACTTCGATCAAGTTGCAGTAAACACCGGTATTCTTGCAGCTACATCAGGTTCATTCAACAATCTCACTGTTAAGAATTCCTGCATATACGGAACAGGAAACACAGGATTGCCAATATTTGCAAGCTTTGGTTTGCAATTGGGATCAACCGGAGGCGTTCTGTATGATCAGGTAAATCTCGACAGCAACGAGATCAAGCACATCGGCACATCATGGATAGGCCGAGGTGTAAGAACGCTTAACTGTTTTGGCGACTGGAAGAACAGCATAGTTGAAGGTTACTATGCATTCCAATCCGGTGACAATCAGGGTGGCATTCTCAACATAACCGGAAATAATACAAAGGGTACCAATGAACTGAATTACTTTGGAGCGGGAGCCCACAGCTTTGTGAACAACATCTGCAAACCTGCGAATGCATTCGGCGGCGGCACTGACTTTGCCATGCTTGAACTCAAGAATGTATCTCTTCCTGCTTCAAGTCTGAACATTACCGGCAACTCGTTTGAGGAATATGTGAATTTCGGAATATTCTCCGGAAGGTCAAACAATGTCACCATTGACAATAACACATTCATTCCCGAACCGTCGGCCGTCAATTTCAGATCGATCAGAATTGATACAAAGCAAAGGACTCTGCCGGCACAACCGGCATTCGTCAGCGGAGCGGTCATCACGAATAACACTTTCTTCGGCAGTATTGCGCCGGGAGAAAACGGCATTTCGGTTGAACTTGCAAATTCTGACAATGTCTCAAGCATAGGTACAGTTGTGATTGGTACACCGGGCAACGGGAACATCTTTAACACAAACACGAAAAAATTCATCAGCCTGAACAATGAAACATTGAGCACGGCAGGTGATCCTGTATGGACAGGTACTTATGTATCCACCAAAGCAAAAGTGAATGTGAACGTATCTGCAGTTGATAATCAATTTGATGCAGGAGCGGGTGTTCAATTCCCGACTGCAATGTCGCTGAACACACTCTTTACACTTGAGAATCTTGTTCAGCATAAGATTGATGACGGCGGACTCGGAGTAGTAACAGTTAAGGCAAACAATACTTATGTAACTGCTCAGAGTTTTGTTACGCCTGCAACCACAACTCCATCTGTTCAGCGCGGAATTGATGCGGCAGGATCAGGCTTCACAGTCAATGTTAACTCAGGCACATATACAGGCGCAATCAATGTCAACAAAGGCGTAAAGCTGCTCGGACTCAATTCAGCGATCAGCCCGAATACGGGAATCAGAAATCCTGAAGCAAAGCTTGTAACAACTTCCGGAATAATGATGAATGTAACTACGACTGAGCCTGTTGACATAAAGGGCTTTGAAGTTGCCAACACAGGCGGAGCTTTTGATTATTCAATCACCGGTGCTGTGGATGCAAATGTAAGATTGGAGAAGAACTTCTTCAATAATTCCATAGGCCTCTACTTCCCGAACTCAGACACAATCAATGTGATTGATAACCGCTGCACATTCAGTTCAGGTGCTGATGAAGGCATGGCTCTGTTTGGTGATTACAACGGCAGCACAGGTACATATTCAGATATTCATGACAACGTATTCCTGAACGGTCAGATGACAGGTTTCAACCTTAGTAACATTAACGGTAAGGTATATCACAACAACTTTACCAATATTGCTTATTATGCAGTTCTTGTTGCAAACCTGTGCAATCTCGACATCTACGAGAATAACTTCACGAATATCGCAAATCCTGATACTACAGTAACGACATGGGGCGCCGGTATTAGATTCTATGATGATGCAAACGGCGCTATCGTTTCCGTTCACAATAATTTCTTCTCAGGAAATTATAACGGGATCACGGCAAGATCAGCTTATGACTTCACCGGGACAACAGTGAATGTGACCGACAACTCCATTACAGGAAGCACTCGCTGGAATATCAGGAATGAAGGAATAGGTTCATTGCCTGCAACATGCAACTGGTTTGGCTCAGCTTCGAATGATACAATATCAACAAAGTTAAGCGGCACAATCGGATATACTCCATGGCTTACGGTTGGAGTAGATAATGATCTCGGCACAGTCGGATTCCAACCGGTTCCCGGATCATGCAATGGACAACCGATCATTGCCGGTACGCTTAATCTGAAGATAAAACTCGAAGCTAGCACTTGTGCAGACACAGTGATTGTTCACATGAGAAGCGGCACAACACCGTTTGCACTCGTTTCTGCAGATACAGCAGTTATGGACACAGCCGGAAATGTAGTTCTTAATTTCCCAAGTGTAGTTAACGGCACGAATTATTACATCGCAGTATTTCACAGGAACAGCATGGAGACCTGGAGTGCAACAACTCAGGTATTCACGCTTGGAACAATGACCTATGATTTCACTACGGGTGTAAACAAGGCTTACGGAAACAACATGAAGCTGGTCAGCGGAACTGCCCGTATCTTCACAGGTGATGTAAATCAGGATGACATTATTGATGGTTCAGATGTCTTATTGATTGACAACGATGCGTTTAACTTTGTATTCGGTTATACTGATACAGACTTAAACTGCGACGGTACTGTTGACGGAACTGATCTTGTGTTTGCAGATAACAATGCATTCGCAGTAGTAACAGTCAGCAAGCCGTAAGCTTTAAAATTAAAGAAGCTACTCAAGCCGGGGGAAGAAATTCTCCCGGCTTTTTTTGTATTGTTCTTGACTTCTTCCGTTAGTTACAAAGTATTACAAATTATCAGTTTGAGTTTGAATCTATTTGCGTAAATTTGCTTAAGAAAGAACATCCTCTTGAAATATAAGATCTTAAAACATTAAATGAACAAACCAATTAATCCGGTTACAGGCAAAGAAATTGATCCGGCGTTTGACGGGCATCTGGAAAAACCTATGTCGTCCATGACGCCAAGAGAAAAAATTGATTACCTGTGGCTTCAGATGATGTTCAAGTGGAAGATCAGAAACAGAGTAAAGTTATCCGGAAGTATTGAGCAAGATTCCGGTGAAATCCCTAGCGAGAAGTAATTCAATCACTTCACAAGCAACATCTTCTTCACAGACACAAACTCTCCTGCGGTGATCTTATAGTAATAAGCTCCGCTGCTGAGGTAGTTTCCATGCACATGTGAGAGGCGTCATACTTTTGATCTTAACTTCCCTATCCATAAATTCTATTGCATCATGCTTTGTGAAACTTGAATCTGTAATTTATCTAAGTGAATGCGCTGGAGGGATAAGGAAAACTCTCAATAAATTTAGATCTAATTGGAGTTTAAGTACAGGTTTGGATTATTTTGTTCGTAGTTGAGTACTCATAAACAAAAGTGACTAATCAATTATAATCTTTTAGGTCATGTTTGACTTGTCGCCATAGCAACTGTTGCCGCCATAACTTTCTTGGCTCCACAAGATCTCAACACTTCAGTTATCTCATTAATTGTTGCTCCGGTTGTAATTACATCATCAACAATAATGACTCTATAGTTTTCAATACTATGTTTGTACTTCGCATTGATCTCAAATGCTTCTTTTACATTCAAAGATCTTTCTGCCTTGTTGAGCGTTGTCTGAGATTGTGTGTTGCGAACTCTCAGAACCAGGTCATTAATTACTTCTCCGCCAATGATCTTACATACTCCTTTGCTTATGTGATACGACTGATTGAATCCCCTCTCTCTCAAGCGTGCTTTGTGAATTGGAACGGGTACAATATAATCACATTCAACCTGTTGATGTTTCAACTCTTCCCCCACTATTCTGCCAAGAACTTCTCCCACACTCCTGAAACCTTTATACTTCATTGTATGAATTATCTGAGAAATCTCACATTCTCCTGAAAATATGAACACGGATATGCAGTTGTCAGCTTCTATCTTTGACAATAGTTCTGCTTTATCTATTGATGAGATTCTGATGAGGGAGTTTAGAATGGAATCTTTAACGAACGGGTTGGAATTACCTTCGGGAATTCTCTCCCCGGATACTATGCAGATCCGGGGAAAGATGAAATCGATTATGTCATTGGGGATTTGAAGTCCGAACTGTACGAGCTTAGTTCTCCACGAGCTTTCTGTATCTGACTCTCTTTGGCTCAACGTATCCAAACTTTTTCTTCTTATACTCTTCATATTCAGAATATCCGCCTTCAAAATACACAACCTCCGAGTCGCCTTCAAATGCCAGAATATGTGTCGCTATCCTGTCAAGAAACCACCGGTCGTGAGAAATTACAACAGCACATCCGGCAAAGCTCTCGAGGCCTTCTTCCAGCGCACGCAATGTGTTCACGTCAATATCATTAGTCGGTTCGTCTAGCAATAACACATTTGCTTCAGATTTCAAAGTCATAGCAAGGTGCAGTCTGTTCCTTTCGCCGCCGGAAAGCATATTTACCTTCTTGCCCTGATCAGCACCGCTGAAATTGAATCGAGCAACATAGGCGCGAGAGTTGAATTGCTTTCCTTCGATCTCTATGAATTCACTGCCGCCGGAAATCACTTCCCATACTGTCTTCTCAGGATCAATGTGTTCATGCGCCTGATCAACATACCCAATCGTTACTGTCTCACCGACATCAAAATTTCCTTTATCCGGTTTTTCGGTTCCGAGTATCATTCTAAACAATGTTGTCTTACCTGTGCCGTTTGGACCGATGATTCCGACAATTCCCGCCGGGGGAAGTGAGAAGCTTAGATTCTCATACAGTATCTTATCACCAAATGCCTTGGAGATATTAACTGCTTCAATGACCTTGTTGCCAAGCCGCGGACCGTTTGGAATGAATATCTCGAGTCGCTCTTCTTTTTTCTTCGTGTCTTCATTGAGAAGCTTGTCGTATGCCTGAAGTCTTGCCTTTGATTTTGCATGTCTTGCCTTCGGTGACATCCGGACCCACTCAAGCTCATGCTCAAGTGTCTTCCTGCGCTTGCTCTCCTGCTTCTCCTCCATTTCAAGCCGCTTCGTCTTCTGCTCAAGCCAGGAAGAATAATTTCCTTCCCATGGAATTCCTTCGCCTCTGTCAAGTTCAAGAATCCAGCCGGCTACATTGTCGAGGAAGTACCTGTCGTGAGTAATGGCTATGACTGTGCCTTTGTATTGTTTGAGATGTTGTTCGAGCCAGTCAATTGATTCTGCATCAAGATGGTTAGTAGGTTCATCCAGAAGCAATATATCCGGCTCCTTCAAGAGAAGCCTGCACAGAGCAACTCTTCTTCTTTCACCCCCGGAAAGATTCTTCACGGGAGTATCGCCCTCGGGAGTTCTCAATGCATCCATTGCGCGCTCGAGCTTTGAATCAAGCTCCCATCCGCCCATGTGTTCAATCTTCTCGGTAAGCTCGCCTTGTCGCTCGATCAGTTTGGTCATCTCGTCGTCATCCATCGGCTCGGCGAATTTGTTGTTAACTTCTTCATACTCTTTCAGAACATCCACAATTTCCTGCACGCCTTCCTGAACTATCTCTTTCACTGTCTTTGTTTCGTCGAGCTCAGGTTCCTGTGCAAGGAAACCTATGGAGTATTCCTTTGTAAAATGGACTTCACCTTCAAAGTTTTTTTCCAATCCTGCAATGATCTTCAGAAGAGTTGATTTTCCGGAACCGTTGAGTCCGATTATACCGATCTTTGCTCCGTAGAAGAAGGAAAGATAGATGTTCTTTAGAACTTGTTTATGCGGCGGGAAGGTCTTGCTTACTCCCACCATCGAAAAAATTATCTTGTAGTCTGCCAAGTGTGTTTAATTTTTTTAGTTGGATTTCTTTTGTTCGGTTTCCTTGTCTCTTGTCAGGAACAGGAACAGAAATATTCCTGCAAGGCATACTATCCATATTGAGTCTATCCAGGTCATAAGTATTTTGATGAGTTAAAGGTGTGCTGAAGAAATAGTTAGTTTTTTCATCAACGGGTGCAATTTACACATGCAGATGCGGAGAAACAATTCAGAAGTGTTGTTCGAAGTGAGCTGGATTGCGTCACCTGAGCCATTTGCGTCACACTGAGTACATTTGCGTCACACTGAGCTGGTCGAAGTGTGACGATGCTAAAAGAGTTTGTGTTTGTTTCAACACATCATGCTTCGACCCGTCTGAGCCGGACAAGCAAGCTCAGCATGACTATCTGGTTCGCTCAGCATGACTCTTTGGTTTTCACACTGAGCACATTCGCGTCATACTGAGCCTGTCGAAGTGTGACGATGCTTCAATGGATTGTATAGCTTCAACACATCATGCTACCATTGGCACCATTCATGAAGAGTTGAATCATTTGATTGTCACAATCAAATTCAATATTATTAACTGGTTGATGTGCATTACAGTAACTTGAAAAGACTAAATAATAAACTGGTACAAATGAAAATCTACGTTTACATAGCGGAATGTTCTGACAATAGCTATTACACAGGTGTCACTAACAATTTAGACAAAAGATTGTCGGAACATAATGAAGGTGTTGATCCTAAGAGCTACACTTATCCGAGGAGACCTGTTAAGATTGTCTTCTCAGAGGAATTCAGTGAACCAATCGATGCAATTAGCGCAGAAAAGCAAATCAAAGGTTGGAGCAGAAAAAAGAAGAAAGCCCTGATCGACAGAGATTATGAAGAGCTAGTCAAATTGTCCAAATCCAAAGAGACAAAAGTGAAGAATGGAGACAAATAGAAATTGGTTTTTGAACTACAGACTTATTGAGAATAGTCAACACGTCATGCTTCGACAAGCTCAGCATGACTATTTGGTTCGCTCAGCATCACTCCTTGGTTTTCACACTGAGCAAATTCGCGTCACACTGAGTCTGCTTGCCCGGCAAGTATGGGTCGAAGTGTGACGCTATTACAATGGTTTGTGTTTGTTTCAACACGTCATGCTTCGACAAGCTCAGCATGACTCTTTGGTTGGCTCAGCATGACTCTTTGGATTTCACACTGAGCACGTTCGCGTCACGCTGAGAACATTCGCGTCACACTGAGCTGGTCGAAGTGTGACGATGCTACAATGCTTTGTGTTGCTTCAACTCGTCATGCTTCGACCCGGCTGAGACGGGCAAGCAAGTTCAGCATGACTCATTAGGTTGGCTCAGCATGAAGTGATGAGATTTCAGACATTCATACTTGGCTATTGTAAGTCATCATTCTGATTCTCCTCAGTTATATCCTCAACCTCTGAAGATCCGCTACCAAGTTCAATAAACTCCGCATCAGTGACCAGCTCGGTTGGAAGTGATTTCTGCGTTCTCGCTTCCAACTGTTTGATCCTCTCAAACCTTCCGATTATGGTATCACCCTTTTTCTTTCCTTCCTTCAGCTTATCCATTGCATCGCGGTATGCACCCTGAGCACTCCTGAGTCCGCCCTCAATCTTTTGCATTTCTTCAATGAATCCCACAAACTTATCATACAAGAGTCCGCACTGTTTGAAGATCTCCTCAACATTTGCTACTCTTTTCTCTCTCTGCCAAAGCATTCGTATTATCTTAAGAGTTGCTATCAGTGTTGACGGTGTTATTAAGACTATCTTTTTCTTCAGTGCCCTGTCAATTATTTCAGGATTTTCATTCACTGCCATAGTTAACGCGGATTCAACCGGCATGAACATCAGAACATAATCAGGAGAATTCATTCCTTCTATGAATTGATAACTCCTTCCTGCCAACCCTTCAATGTGATTGAGTATGCTCGAGATGTGATTGTTCAAATATACTTTCTTCTTTGCAGGATCGCTCTCGTTGAAATAATTTACATAAGCATTCAATGAGACTTTGCTGTCAATTATCAGATGCCTGTTGTCAGGCAGATTTAGAATGAAATCAGGTATCTTGGTCGCATCTTCTTCCCTGTCTGCAAGCCTCTTCTGGAAGTCATAGTCAATGTGGCTCTGAAGTCCTTCCATCTCAAGAATGAGTTTGAGCCGGTCTTCTCCCCAGTTGCCTTGCATTTTCACATCCGACTTCAGCGCTCCTGCAAGTTTGTTTGCATCCTCGCTAAGTTTCTGGTTCAGCTCCTGCAGAGTCCTTATCTCTCCTTTGAGTGTTGTAATTTCCTGAATGTCCTCTTTCCTTGTATCTTCGATCTTCTTTTTGAAATCACCGAGAAACTCTTTGAGCGGATCGATCACATTGGTCATCTCATGCCGGTTTGTATCTTTAAATGTTTTCGACTTGTTATCGATTATTGACGATGCAATATTCTCAAACTCCTTTAGTGCATTCTTGTGAATTCCTTCTATCTCTTCTCTGAGTGTTGTCAGTTTTTCATTCAGATTTTCCTCCTGCTTCCTCAACTCGGTGAGCTGAGTGTTTAAGTCCAGTATGAAATTATTCTTTTGTTCGACTTCATGCTTCAGCTCTTCAGCTTCCTTGTCCTTTATACTGAATGCATGCTTATCAACATAATTTTTTGCTACTTCTTCTTTAGTCAACTTCTGCTCTGATTCAATTGTGATTGCAAGGATCTTGTCGGATGAAATTCTGAGATCTTCATTGAGCTTTTCAATTTCAGCGCGTGAAGGTAATCCTGCAATTTTCAATCTAAGTTCATTTGCTTCGTTCAATGCACTGTCAAGGCTATTCCTGCTAACATATTTAGTAGAATAGTACAATCTCATTATTAACAGGCAAAACAAAGAGCCGGCAGTGAATCCTGTAACTAAGTAGATAAAAAGGTTGGATTCCATAGTCTAATTTGTTAATCAGATATTATAAGCAATTACGGAATTCAGACATATTAATTCTATGCATTTAGAGGGATGCAAAAATACTGATGCCGGAAGATTTTCATGAATTGTATGACTTACGTCATAATTTTTCATTGATCAAATCTTTAAATTGTGTAAACATTTAACAATACATATTACCTCTATGAACTTCAGAACAATATTCGAGCCCTTTAAGATCAAATCTGTTGAACCTATCTCAGTCACAAATGAAGAACAAAGAACTCATCATCTCAAAGAAGCATTTTATAATCCGTTCAAGCTTAAATCTGAACATGTGCTTATTGATCTTCTTACAGACAGCGGAACTTCTGCAATGAGTTCAAAGCAATGGTCTGCCATGCTTGACGGCGATGAGGCTTATGCGGGATCAAAAAGCTGGCTCAAGATGGAAGAAGAGATAAAAGACCTTACGGGATTCGAACACATTCTTCCTACTCACCAGGGCAGAGCAGGAGAACGGATTCTTTACGGATATCTTGGCGGTAAGGGAAAGGTATTCATCAGCAATACACACTTTGACACAACCCGCGCTAACATTGAATTCTCCGGTGCAGAGGCGATTGACATTCCAATAGAAGAATCCCAGCATCCTCTAATGTATCATCCATTCAAGGGTGATATGGATGTTATGAGACTCGAGAAGCTCATCAGTGAAAAGGGAGCCGAGAATATTGGAGCAGTTATTCTAACTGTAACAAATAACAGCGGCGGCGGACAGCCCGTGAGCATGCACAACGCAGAGAGGGTAAGTGAGATCTGCAAACAGCACAAAGTGTTGTTCATACTTGATTGCTGCCGCATTGCCGAGAATGCCTACTTTATTCAGCATCGTGAAGCAGGATATGAGAATGTCTCATATCGTGAGATCGCTCAGAAAATGTTTGCACTTTCTGATGGCGGGGTGATGAGCGCTAAGAAAGATGCACTCGTTAACATGGGCGGGTTTCTTGCGTTGAAGGATCAGGCGCTTTCAGATGCATGTACAAATCTTCTTATCATAACGGAGGGCTTTGTAACTTACGGAGGACTTTCGGGAAGAGACATGGAAGCTATTGCAGTCGGATTGCGGGAAGTTTTTGACCCGGATTATCTTAAGTACAGGATAAGAAGCACAGAATATCTTGGGGAGAAGTTATTCAAAATGGGAGTGCCGCTGATCTGGCCGATCGGAGGACATGCAGTTTATATTGATGCAAAATCACTATACTCTCATATTCCCGTTGATCAGTATCCCGGTCAGGCGCTTGTTTGCGAACTTTATCTCAAAGGCGGCATAAGATCAGTTGAGATCGGCTCGGTGATGTTTGGCAAATATGATGAAAACGGCAAACTGATACCTGCACCAAACGAACTTGTTCGACTCGCAATTCCAAGAAGAGTCTATACGCAAAGTCATATTGAGTATGTGATAGAAGTGTTTGAAAAGATCCTGGAGAATAAGGATAAGACAAAAGGTTACAGGATTATTGAAGAGCCGAAGTTTCTGAGACACTTTACGGCGAAGTTTGACACGGTTCACAGTTAAAAGTTGAAAGTTGCGGCGAAGCTGTCCCTTGGGAAAAATTAAAAATTAGAAATTAGAAACTAAAAATTGAATAGTTTGAGTTGAAATGAAGTGATGCATTTTGCAAATGTTGTGGTTATACCGAAACATTGGGATAATTCAATTTAACAAGGATTGTGTATCACTTATTTCAATTTTGAAATTCATGATTTGATTCAGTCAATATCAATTTCTTTGTCAAGCCCGACATAGTAAAGCTTTCCATTTACACTTTTGTCTTTGTAGAGTTTCCGCACTGCATCAACATATAGCTTGACTTGCTCCATGTATTCTTGTTGGCGCGATAGATCAGAGTCTGTCTTATAATCCACCACTACAATTCTGTCATCATAATGAGCAAGCAGGTCTATTGAACCCCTTATGAGCTTTCCGCTCATCGGCAAAGAAAAATCAACCTCTGCCTCAAGCTTGTCAGCTTTCAATCCGTCAATGAAGTTTTTCACTCTCTCTTCTCCCTTTGAGGCGCTCTTGAACTTCATGCCCATAGCGTGCCTGTAAGCTGCAAGATGAATCTCTGTTCCGTATTGCATTCCACTGTAAGAATTGCCGAGAGAATTCGAGTATTCATCCCGCTCCAGATATCTCTTGACATATCTCTTCACTGAAATTGATTCTTCAGATTTCTCAACCGGCGATGGAGCTGTTATCATCACGGGCTTTACAGTTTTTTGTCTTTCGTAATTAGAATCTTCTTCGTACCTGAAATCCATCATTACAGGAGTACCTGTTTTCTCCGCAAGTTCAGTGAAAAATTCTGAAGGATTGTATGAAGTTAGGTAAAGATATTGCTTAGCCCTTGTGAGCGCAACATACAGCAGTCTTCTGCTTTCACTGTATGATTCTTCCTTCGACATTGCATTCACGAATTTCGTTTTCCAGTTATCATAAAGACCCGTATATCCGTTCACTTCACCATACAGCTTCTTTAGTCTTAGTCCCGCTACATCATTATATGTAATCGCAGAGGCATCTCCCCTGCTTGAAGGGAAATTGCTCCGGTTGATATTGCCAAGTATCACAACCGGATATTCCAGTCCTTTGGAACTGTGTATTGTACGACATGTTACGGAATCCGGAGTCTTACTAAGCTCAATATCAAAGTGATCCATTACAGATGCCTCAATGAGACTGACCGTTTCACCAAGTGAAATTATTCCGGTCTCCATCCACTTTGACACGGCTTCAATAATGGCTTTGCTGAATTCATCACGGAAGCCATACCTCCCATTGATTTTTTCTATGACGTATATCAGATTATCTTTCTCTGCTGAAAGTTCATTCAAGAATTCACCAACTGCTTTTGGAAGCCAATTATCATTTTTCTCAATATTCCTGATTGCAGATCTTACCTGCCCGTGGTTATAACCTTCATTCTCAAGTATGGGGACAAGGGCTGATATGTCTGAACTATTGAGCAAAAGCTTCAGCCACGCAAGCGCAAGTATCCCCTGTTTGGAAGCAAAGATCTCAAAGCCGCCGTCATATGTTATCGGAACTCCAAGTTTTGCTGCATCCTTCTGCAGTTTAATGCAAAAAGCTCTTGTGCGTGAAAGAACCGCTATGTCAGAATATCTTACTTTCCTTCTTTCTCTTACATTGCCCGAACTATCAAACTCCAGCGTCTGATACTTATCCCTGTTTACAAGTTCTCTTATCTTTTCAATGATCATTCGAATCTCATCATCTTCTTCCTTCAAAGCAGATTGCATGAATTGTATTTCAGTAAGATCACCAATTTCCCTCCGTGCCTTCAGTGTCTCGCGGAAGTTGTTCTCTTCGTAGTGGAAGCTTGCATCCTCTGTTTTCGTTGCGTTTATGAACAATGCACTTCGACTGAAATCGAGTATCTTCTGTGAACTTCTGTAATTGTATTCGAATGCAATCTTCTTTATGAACTTTGCACCTGTGTCAAAAAGAAGCTTCTGCGATTTGCTGTTGATCTGCTTTGTATGAATTGCAATGTTCTTTTGAAATTCTGTAATGTTCTCGATAGTGGTATTTCTGAATCCGTAAATTCCCTGCCTCCAATCGCCCACCACAGTGAGGTTTGCCTTGCCGCCCATGTTCCTGCACAACAGTAGCAAGAGTTTGAACTGAATCTTGTCAGTATCCTGAAACTCATCAACCATCACGTATTCATACTGGGACTTTTCTCTGAATGTATCATCATTTACAAGTTTGAGATATGCAAGCATTACAAGAAATTCAAAGTTGATCTGATTCCTTCTGATCAGAAATTTAACGTATCCGATATATACTTCTCTCACAAATTCTATCAGCTCTTTCTGTGCATCATCATAAAAAATTTCCGGAAGTTTTTCTGTGTTCAATCTCTTTCCGTCAGTAAATTCATCAACATTGATTTCTGCCGGCATCTCGTATTTACAACGCTTGATTGCTGCCAATGCATCTGTCTGCCGGTTAGCTTCCTGAACATTTGCATCCTCAGTCATTCTTACGAACGCCTCGTAATCGCCTGTCAATCTTTGATCACCGTCTTCTATCCATCCGCTCTCGGAAGGAAAAATCCCGGCACTGCACAATCGCTTGATGATCTTGAGCAATGAGCTGTGATCTCCGTTCAGTGAGCGGAAAATTTTCTCGTGCTTTCCGGAGTTTTTGGCAGAAAATATTGTAAAGAAATTGCCGAAGAGTTCTCTCTCAAACACTCCGTCGTCAAGAACGCTGAAGTTTGTAGATAACGAATCCTTCACGCCCATGAACCTCGGAGCATCTCCCCCGGCCTTCTTGAGAAGTCTTGTGCAAAGTGCATGAAATGTCATCACGGGTGCTTCAAGAAGCTGTGTTACGCTGATGTCTTGTGATGTCACCTTTGATATGACTTCTTCCTTCATTTGAGTTGCTGCAACATTGGTGAATGTGATGAGAAGAATTTCCTCCGGCATCACGCCGCTGTCAATCAGCCTGTTGTATCTGCGGATTATGGTGTGAGTCTTTCCGGTGCCCGCACCGGCATCTACAAGATGAATGCCTTCAAGTGATTCTACGAGAACATCCTGAGGATTCACATTGCTGTCTTTCGCATTTGAAATTCCCTTAATTGTGCCGAATTTTTTATTCATTCTTCGCGTTCCTCACTTTCAGTATCTGATACTCCCTCACCGCTTCCTTCCCAAAGCTTATTGCCTGTACAGATAGCAAGATATTCGCAATCATAGCAAATCTTCCTCTTGTCATATGCCGGCCTGTATGGAAAGTCACTGCTTGAAAATTCATTTACTTCACTCAAAACATTCACAAGATATTCCTTGAAACGCTCAAGATCATCTCTGAATATCAGTCCCCTCTTGTCTTTGTCTATCCTGCCGCTTTGCACCTTCTTTCCCACCGGGATGATATCCTCTTTTTCAAAAGTGTGCTCTGCTTTGCGCTTAAAATCAGAATAGCCAAGTTTCAATTCTACTTTTATTATTCTTCTGAATTCATCAGTGAACGGCTGTGAAATATCCTCTCCCGATTCTATTCTGTCTCTGAAAATCGTCAGAAGTTTGATCCATCTGTCGTGACTTAATTTCTTTACTGTTCTGAATGTGTCATTCATCATTCCGTAAAAGTCCATGCCGATCAGATAATCAAAATAGTCTTCATTTATGTATCTCAATGACTTTACTGTTACATCCTTTTTCTGGCCCGTTATGATTTTGAATTGATCTGCAAGCGGATAAACAAAATTGAAGATGCCTTCTGAATCGTCATTCATTTTCATCTGCAGAAACAACATATACATGGGCGCTTGAAAATCTGCAACCGGCGACTTTCTGTATCTCAGTATGTTCAGATTTGATTGATTGATGTGTGAACCCACTGAAGTTGCACCGGAGGAAGACTTGTAATCAAAGATTTCATTCTTTCCCAAAAGGTCTATCCTTCCTCTTATTCCCGGAGGTATCTCAGAAAATAAATTCTCGGGATTAGCATACAGCTTCGGCTTCCTGTATTCCTTGTAAAGAAAGTTTGGTTCAGCTCCAAGTTTGTAAGGAGTTTTTTCGATTGACAAGGTCTCAATAAATCTGAGAATCTGTTCCATGGCTAATCTGAACTGGCTTCTCTCAATGTCTTCCTGAGTTCCGCCGGATGACTCTGTAAATTCTTTGACGATTCGTGCAAGTATCCTGTCAAAGAACTTTCTGCAAAATTCCGGATAGTCGAAACAGAATTCTGCAAAGTTGTGAATGAGAGTACCCTTTGTCATCCATGGATAATCAATGGAAGGAATTATCTGGGAATATGAATATTTCTTCGGACATTGGTAGTAATTCTTCAACCTTGACTGGCTCATTGCAGATGTTACTTCATTTACAGACTGAAGATCCATATTTTTCGAAGGTTGAGGAACCGCAACCTCTTTTGAAATTGCAGGAACCGGATTGAACAGAGCATCATCGAAATCCTTCAACTCCTTCTTAAGAAGGATGTTGAAATAGTGGCAGGGAATTGTAGCTTCGCCTCCGGTGACTGATGTTGCAATATAATTTCTTTGACCACCCTGATTCAGAAGGATCTGAAACTTCTCAATGTTCTTAACTTCCTCTTCTGACTTGTCAATATATTCAACATCTCCAACAAGCTTTGTCCATGATGAATCCATTCCTACATAGTAAACAATTTCCCTGTTTATGAAGGCAGAATTCTGCGAATTAGCAATGAGTACTCCGTTGTCCGTTCGCTCGGTTTCAACGTCAATGTTTTTTATGAAATAACTCAGCTCGTTGTAAGTATCTTCATCTGCTTTCCTGTCGTTGAGTTTCAAAATCTCTGTCACATCCTTAAGATGCTTGCTGAATTTCATGCCAAGTTCGTTCTCAAGTTCATTCATTACCTTGCCAAGTGTCATCTTGCTTATCCTCTTGAGCAGATTATCGGCTTTAATGGCCATTTCATCTTTGACAACAGACACATAAGTGCTGAACAGCCACTCATCATATTTCCGTGATATCTTAAGCTTGCAATTGTCGCTCAATTGCCTTATCTCACTTACCGGCAGCTCATCAGCTCTGAAAGACATATCAAGAATCTTTAACAGGTCCTGAGTTGCACTTTCATGGCTGAGAAATTTCTTGTCAATTATATCAATACCCTTGTTATGTAAGCGGGATTTCAGAGTGACGAGATTTGGAGAATTGAAATTTATTACGATCGCTGTTGACTCGGCATTGTCTTCATTAATTGTATCTACTATTGCATTAACTATCTCATTGTTTGACATGAACACAAAAGTCTTCTCAACAGGAAAGTGTACTTCATCTGTAAAAAGATCAATATTGGAATAAGGTTTCTTTTTCGGAAGAACCTGCCGGTCAAGAAGATTGAAAAGACTTAGTCCTGCAACTGCGATTTTGCCTGAGCCGATGAATTCCTCATCAAACTCTTCCATGCAAAGTTCGATGGAAGGGAATTCCTTAAGCATCTTTGCAACTTCGAATTCATCCCTTGAAAGAAACGGCTCACTATACTCTAATAAACCGGTGTTCCTCCAAATTCCGAATATCTTCTCAATCAACGGATGAATGGTTCTGACCGGCTGCTTCTCTTTCACAGACAATTCTGCAATGATCTGCGGCATACTGAAAAGACTCCCGTACATCAATGCACCGTACCTTGAAGCGAGCTGTCTTGGAGTGAGTGCAAAGGCGCCTATTCGCGGATGATCTATCAGCCGGTTCAATCCCGTAGCCAATGCAGGATCATTTGTAATAACAAGGTCGAAGCCTTTTGCTTCGTTGTAGATCTCTTTTATACTCTTTGATTTTCTAAACATAACTTTGTATATCTAAAAACAAAATAGTTATTTAACTTTGCAATTAAAATTCTATGCTTTCCATTCCAGCTCAACAATCAAATCAGTGAGCCATGCCTCCCAAGAAGAAAAAGACAACAAATTCAGTTTCAATTTATTCGTGGAATGTTAACGGTATCCGCGCCATACAGAACAAGGGTTTCATGGATTGGTTTTCTAAGATTGACGCCGATATCGTTTGCCTTCAGGAAACAAAAGCGCAGCCAGATCAACTCGATGATTCTGTCAAAGACATTGACGGCTATGAATCATTCTGGTTCTCAGCCGAAAAGAAGGGATACTCAGGTGTTTGCATTTATACAAGAATCAAACCGGATTCAGTTCAACTCGGACTCGGCAATAATTATTTTGATTCAGAAGGAAGGGTGATCATAGCGGAATATGAGAAATTCGTTCTTGCAAATGTTTATTTCCCTAATGGCGGAAGAGGTCCGGAAAGGGTCAGATACAAACTTGAATTCTATGATGAGCTTTTCTTTTTGCTCGACAAGAAATTTCGCGGCAGAAAAGGAATTATTGTCACCGGTGATTTCAACACTGCACACAAGGACATTGACCTTGCTGAACCTGAGAAAAATGTTAAGAACTCAGGCTTCCTTCCGGAAGAAAGAGAATGGATAGACAATCTGATAAGGCTCGGTTACGTTGATGTGTTCAGAAACTTTCACAAAGAAGGCGGGCTCTATACATTCTGGGATCAGGTAACACGCAAGCGTGAGAAGAATCTCGGATGGCGAATTGATTACTTCATGGTATCGGAAGACTTTGCGGACAATGTGATTTCGTCGGATATTTTTCCGGAAGTAATGGGCAGTGATCATTGCCCGGTATCAGTTGAACTGAAAGCATGATGAAAGCAGCAGTTCTGCATAATATTGGAGAATTTAACTCAATAGTGGATAACTTATCTATAGATGAAGTTCCAAGACCTGTTGCCGGTGATGATGAATTGATCGTAAAAGTGCGAAGCGCGTCTCTTAACCGAAGAGATCTATGGATTGCATTGGGTCAGTATGCTAAGATCAGGCTTCCTGTGATTCCGGGTTCTGATTGTGCAGGAATCATTTATTCACGCGGAAAGAATGTCAGCGGGTTTGTTGAGGCTGAACCGGTTGTCATTAACCCTACGCTAAATTGGGGAAACAGCGAGCTTCACCAGTCTTCGGATTTTTCGATACTCGGTATGCCTGACAATGGTACATTTGCTGATTTTGTAAAAGTTAAGAGCTCAAAAGTCTACAGAATGCCGTCGCATCTGAGTTTTGCCGAAGGTTCTGCCTTGCCGCTGGCAGGAGTAACCGCATTCAGGGCTGTCTTCAGCCGTGCAAATGTAACGCGTGGTGAGAATGTCCTGATAACGGGCATTGGCGGAGGGGTAGCAACTATGGCTATGCAGTTCTCGCTGGCAGCAGGTGCTAATGTATATGTTACTTCCGGCAGCAATGAGAAGATCAATAAGGCCATCGGTCTGGGAGCAAAATCAGGTGCACTCTACAATGATCCGGAATGGACCAAACAGATTCTTTCTCAAAGCAACGGGAAGATCGATGTCATCATCGACGGTGCCGGTGGAAGCGCCTTTGTACCCTTGCTTGATGTTGTTTCTTACGGCGGGCGAATTGTAATTTACGGATCAACACTTGGCAGAGCTGATAATGTCAATCTTCACCGCATATACTGGAAGCAGATCAGCTTACTTGGATCAACAATGGGCTCTGACAATGACTTTTCTAAAATGCTTACATTTGTTGGAGAAAGAGGCATAACGCCCGTTATTGATTCAACTTATGATCTTGAAAACATTGTAACAGCGTTTCAAAGGATGCAGAATTCTGAACAGTTTGGCAAGATCGTTCTGAATATCTGAATAGTATCTCATTTTCATCTGCATCCTTAATTCGCTGACAAAAGTCCTGTCAAATACCTGAAATGGAGCCCATCATTTGATGAGGATCATCTTCTTGGTTGCCGTGACATTTTCAGCAGTAAGAGTATAAAAGTAAATTCCGCTCGAAAGACCGGATGCATCGATCTGAGCATTATACGTTCCGGCTTTCACAAACCCATCAAGATATTTTCCAACAAGCTTTCCTGTTGCATCATAGATCATCAATGATGCACTTCCATCTCTTGGTAATGAGAACTTTATGTTTGTAAATGGATTGAATGGGTTTGGATAGTTCTGAGAAAGCATAAATTTTTCCGGCAATTCGGAATTGCTCTGACTTATTCCCGTAGGCAATACCGGAGCACTGAATCCCTGCTGAATTTCGGATGTATTCAAAGTTGATCCTGCTTTGAAAATCATCACATGGAATTTGCAGTTCCCCGCTATCCATCCTGAATCAATTGTAGTTGTAAACGTCAGAGGATAGACCTGTCCCGCATTCCAGGTTCCTGAATTAACATTGTCACCTGTCACTGTGTTTACAATATTTCTCACAACCCAATTATGAACCCATGTAGAACTGCCTGTGCAATATGAATTTCCTGTCTGCGGATAAACAAGATTGTCTTCGGTAATCACATAATTTACTTTGTACTGACCATCAAGCATTGTCAAGGCTTTTGCATTCAAGTTCACAGAAAGCTGTCGTGTAGAAGCATTGTAGTTGACGTTCGTAGTTGCAATCTCAACGGGAGATGCAGGATTTTTTGAATACCTGTATTCAGCATCTGTATAAAAAGACCCCCAGCCGTTATTATTACCAAGTCTTCTGTCGTTGAGCCCTGAAGGGTATCCCGCAAAACCGAGTGCACTTATAATCCCGTTTCCATTAAAATTTTTCCATGGATCACTGCTTGCTCCGTGGTACGCAAGAATAACTGAATTCGGATAAGCAACGGAAAGATTGTGTGCTTCATCATCTCCGCACGGGCACCACTGACACCATGTGCCGGTACAAAATTCCAGTACAACATTTCTTGGAGCAGTAGTAACAACCAGCAAGTTGGCAATTGTATCATTTGACAAGTTTTGGTCTCCTGACAGAGATGTAAATGTCTTTAACGTATAATTTCCAACTGAAGAAAAATTGTGGCTTTGGAAAGTAACTGACTGGGACTGTCCCGGCTGAAGACCGCTCACCGTTTGAGTATTTGAATAACCTCCGGGATTGATTTGCATAGTCACCTGAAATGATTGCGGTGCGGTTCCGAAATTCTTAACATAAATCATTGGAGCCAGAGATTGAGGAGTAATTGCCCACTTTGGCTGAGAAATACTGTTGGCTCCGACATCGTTTGCAAACTTTGCTCCGATCCTGATGTTATCGAAGTACAGATTGTTTCCATACGCAGTAACTGCCGTAAACTTTATCTTGTTGGTTCCACCAGGCAGAGCATAACCCTTTGTTGCCCATTGCGAAGAAGTCGGCACAAACAAATCATAAGTCGGAGGTGCAGTTCTCAAAGGTCCGCTAACTCCCCCGGTAAGTGATATCAACAGATTCCACGTCGAACCCGCATCTGATGAAGTGTAAATTTCAAGCCGGTCATTCTCGGCGGAGCCGGTGGCATATGCATGATCAAACAGTAGTGAATCTCCGCTTGTAGCCGCAGGAAACGCAGCGGTGATCAATTCAAAATTTCCGCTGGGATAATCATAGAAATCAACTACTGCACAAGATACTCCTATGCCGTATCCGCTTGCATAAGTAGTTCTGATCCAGTCATAACTCGATGTATTTGCAAGAGTCCATCCTGCAGGTGGAAATGAAGTGTTTTCAAAATCCTGATTGATGTAAAGCGTTCCGGAAGAGAATGTAACTGACGGCAATGAAGTCAAAAGAACAAAACAGATCAGGAAAGGAGTCACAAAACTATGACAAAGAAAAGTTAAGGTTTTCATGGTAGTGCTCATTAAAATTTGTTTGAAAAAATTTACTCTTATAATGATGAATGTTAAATGCAATTTTATGTGCCATGCGATGCAAATAACACATCAACAATTGGCACATTGGTTGCATTTTCAGATTGAAAATGAATTTCCCATTTTAACACAGCATAAACTCGTTGCAGCACATGAGTAATTTTCAGCAGCAACAATCAACTCTTCCAGTGATCTGAATGTTCGTTTTGGCATAATTTAATGTCTATTCATTCATAATTTACACTAGTATTTTGCATCAGGTTTTAGAACTGATCTTAGAAAGTAAATTATTGACTATCATGGATCATCTTAAAATTCTTACCCTGCTAATTACTCTCGCCTTGTTCCAGAATTCAAGTGCTCAGGATATAAAGATAGGTTACGGACTTCTTGGAGGAATTTGCCTTGGGAATAATTCATTTAACTTAGACTTTCCCGATGACTATCTGGATCAGTCATTTTCAAATGATTATAGGCCAACCTTCTCCATGGGTGCTTACGTAAATTCGATCTTTGTCAGGAATTTTGGACTGAAGTTTATGGGCAATTATGCAAACAAAGGAGGCAAGACTAATGTGAGTCTAACTTCAACTCAGAATGTCACCGGCGTCCAAAGAAGCTACGTCTCTTCTCTTGAGTATTTCCAGTTCTCACTAATTCCGGAATTGCTGTTGCCAATAGAGGAAGGGACTGTAAGTAATGTTCATTTTGGAGCGGGCGGTTATTATTCCTTCCTGCTTGCCGCAAACGAAAAATTTACAACAGAGAGCAGTCTTTCTCTGGGATATACAACGGAAAGGAAAATCACTGATGAACTGAACGGCAGTGATGCCGGACTTGTTCTCAGTGCCGGTTTGAATTACCGTCATTTTCTTTTGGAGATCAAGTACGATCTTGGACTTTCCAATATAGTTAATGACAATTCAGAACAATCTATAATGACTTCAAAAAATAACAGCTTCAATATTTTGATTGGCTGGTCAGGAGGATATTGAAATGAAAAGAACATTAATCATATCAATAACATGGCTGGTAATCATGGCATCCTTGATGTTTCTACCGTCATGCATCACAGATTCACTCGAAAGTATCAATTATTACAGCGGATCATGGAGAGTCGTTTTCTATGATGGAAATGATAATGTTATCAGCGGAGCGGAGGTTGCTGTTCAGGACGATGGAACATTCTGCAGTAAACTGAACCAGCCAATTAGCGGAAGCATGGTTTATTTAAAGGGTGAAATAGATTTTTCCGGCAAAGTGACAGGAGGTTTCTGCGGCGAGTGTTCTCAAGCAACAACAGGCTCATTCAGCGGAACATTTGAAGAATTGATGGGAGCAAGTTATGCATACGGACAATATGACTATTCAGGTTTTCCCGCCCCGGGAAAAGGAAGTTGGTATGCCAGAAGATATTAAAGATATTGTTAAGGGAAATCCGTTTCATTTGCTTTGACTGAAAATCTGCAGTAACTAATTGCGGAAGTATTGCAATTTACTTTACGCAGTCCAAATCTTTACGTCCTTAAGGGAAATAAAAAAGGCAGACTGAAATTTAAATCTGCTTTGATTATAGTGAAATTCGAAGATCAGTTTTTTATTTAAGAAGAATCATCCTTTTTGAGTCAACAATTTTTCCATTAACCTCGAGCGAGTAGAAATAGATACCGCTCGACATTCCTATTGCATTAAACTCAACAGAATATGTTCCGGCGCTCTGTGTGGAATTTACTAAAGTTGTGACTTCTTTACCGGTATTGTTAAAGATCTTTAGCCTCACAGTGCTGTACTTTGTTGTCTTGTAGCTAATGACTGTTAGCGGATTGAACGGATTGGGGTAGTTCTGGCGTAGTTCATATTCCGGTTGAAGTTCTGTAATATTCTGAGCAGTATCATTTGCAATCACAAACGACTCTTCAGCAGAAAACCATGAAGTTCCGAATGAGTTATCCAATGATTGTACGCTCCAATAATATCTTCCATTCCTGAGTCCATAGATATGAAATTTTCTTGAGTTCCCGGTATTGCCAAATCCCGGCAGTCTGTTGAACCCGTTAAGACCGTATGATTCAGGGGAAACAATATCATCCAATCCCGGAGAAGTTCCGACTCTTATGTTATAACTTAGACCTTCACCCGGCGTTGCAGGATCAGAACCGCTGAACCAGTTGAAGAATACAATTCCATTGTCAAATGTAGTAGTTAGTCCTTTGGGCTCAACCGGAAGTTCGTTGACGGCCGGAATGAGATTTCTGAAGACTGCCGTAGTATATTCTGAGCCTCCCGAGTTGTGTCCAAGCATTAGTATGTCAAGCTTTCTGTCATTGTCAAAGTCACCTGTTGTCACATAGCCATTCATCATATCCGGCAGATTGTTCTTCACTTCAACAAAGCTTTCTCCGGTATTTCTAAAAATGCGGGTCATTCCGGATGCGTTGTTTTCCATATTGCCCGTTGCAAGAATGTCAAGAAGTCCGTCGCAATCAAAGTCTGCCCAAATCACCTTACCTGAAGATATTCCAATGATTCCTGCCTGATGCTCCTCAAAGATGCCGTTTCCTTCGTTGTGAAAAATCTTCAGTATGTTATTCGTATTGCCGGGACCTTCAGAGTTCGACTCACCGTTAAGCACAATATCTGCATGTCCGTCCGAATCAAAATCTCCCCAGGCTGCAGAGCCTTTTGATAACTGTGGCAATACTGTGGGAGATTCTGAAAAGAATCCTGAAGTGTTAATATAGATTTTTGTGATATAGGAGTTGGGATCTTCATTCCTTTGCCCTGAAAGCAACAGATCTGCGTCACCGTCCTTGTCAAAATCATTCCACTCCGCAGTAGAATTATATAATGCCGGAAGAGTAGCTATTTGTTCTGCAAAAGATGTTCCGCTATTTCTGAAAAATCTGCACACAGGCAATCCATCAATACCGATACCGGTCAGGAATATATCCTTTCTCGAGTCATTGTCATAGTCAACCCAGCTCACACTACCGGAGTGTACTGCAGGGAAATATTGATTGAGATTGAAGAAGCCGCTTGGAAGTTCATTAACGTAAACAGCTGTGAAGCCGCTCAGGCTTATACCTGATTGTTTCATTCCCGAAATGAGCAGATCAAGATCACCGTCATTATCAAAGTCGCTCCATGCCGCAGAACCATTCAGCACGCCGGGAATTGCCGAAAACAACTGTATGAATTGTCCGCTGTCTGAACTCAGATAGAGCAAAGAAACCGGCTTTTGCATCTCATTCTTTCCGATTGCAAAGAAATCAAGCTTACCGTCAGAGTTTACGTCAATCCAGTTAGCTTTACCGTGAGACAATCCCTGAATATTCAGGTCAACTCTTCCGAATTGCTGAGCCTTTATCAGTGAAGCGGACAGAATAATTGCAATAAGTGCAAATATTATTCTCATATCAAGAGCTTAAATTGAATTCACTTTTAGTTAAGTTAGCAAGAATATGATTTAAGGTGAAACAAAAAATAGTCAAAACATAGAAGTCGCTCGCTGTGAATTTAACAACCGTTTTGGTAACTTGCGCATAACAAACCTCCACTAAGAAAAAGTTCACACGTCTATCATTCCTTTGATTTGTTAATTGACAACCAATTGGCCAGGCGGGCGGGTTGTTCCTACGACTTTCGCAAAAGGGTTTATTCTTCAAATGTTTTGGCAATAATTTCGTAATTTCAAAAAATATTTTGGATAGCAGTGGATTTCAGCAGATTGTCAATATTGAAATGAATTGAAACTTTGAACGTTACTGATATACTTGCAAACATTAGTTATAGCTAACTGCTGTTAATAATACAAAAGACCACAATTGAAGACACCTTCAGAAGATCTTTGGAAACTGATTCGTTCGATGACAGTTCCGGAGAAAGGCTATTTCATAAAGTTTGCAAAGAGACACATCAGTGATAAAGACAATAATTACCTGAAACTTTTTGATGCAATAAATAGGCAGGAAGAAAGCTACAACGAATTAGAGATCAAGCGAGAATTCAGGAACGAAAAATTCGTTAAGCAGTTTACTGCGGCAAAGAACTATCTATACAATATGATCCTCAAGAGCCTTGTCAGTTACAATGATGACAAGTCAACTGATTCCCAGATCACAAATCTCAGGGATCAGTACATAATACTATTCCAGAAAACTTTGTTTGACCAGTCTGAACAGATCCTTCTCAGAGCAAAAAAGAAAGCGCTTGAAGAGGAGCGTTTCTCGAAGCTGTCCGATCTTCTCAGGGATCAGAAGAATCTGGACTACAGAAAGATCAATGAACCAGGCTTTGACAAATATGTTGACAGCATGCTTGAGCAAGAATTAGAAGTGCTTGATAAACAAAAGAATGTTGCTGAATATTATGCATTGTATCTCAAGATGTCATCGCTGTTCAAAAGAAAAGGTGTGGCGAGAAATAATGCTGAGGCAGAGGCTTTCAGAAGGATAGTAAGGCATCCTTTAATGAAAAATGATACATTTGCAACTTCGGTAAGATCAAAGAATCTCTACTACATAATCAACTATCTCTACTTCTATGGTATCAATGATCACAAGAATGCGTTCAGGAATACTATCAGCCGACTGAGACTCATAGAGAACAATCCCGACAAGGTTGCAGGAGGAATTAAAGAATATCTATATGCGCTAAGCGATGCAATTGCCATGTCTTACAACCTAAAGGATTTCAAACTCTGTATAAATTATCTACGCAAGCAAAGAGAGATATCTGATCAACATAGAATGTCAGGAACGTCACCCAGCTTCACTGAAATGTATTTTAAGTCGTACAACTTCGAGTTGAACATCTACATTACTTCAGGATACTTCAGAGAGGGCTTGACGATAGTTAACGAGGTAACAGGCTGGCTTAAACAATATGAAGGAAGGATCAACAAGTCTGAAGAGCTTAAAGTAATTTATTTAATTGCTTACCTGTACTTTGGGGCCGGTGAAAAGGATAAGTCACTCAAGTGGCTTAACAGAATCTTGAGCGATAAGAGTGAATCAAGACAGGATTACAAAGCGTTTGCAAGAATTCTGAACATGATCATTCATTATGAACTTGGCAATTACGACAACCTCGACTATGAATATCAATCAGCAAAAAGATTCTTTAAAAAGTCCGACAGACTTTACAAAATCGAAAGTCTCATACTCAAGTCTATATGCAAACTGCCCGGATTTGCAGAAAGAAAAGAGCTTACATCATATCTTGATCTGCTTGCACATGAACTAATGAGTGTCTACAAGAAAGAAGACTTTGGAAATGCATCAGAGTATTTTGATATTTTCTCCTGGATCGAGAGTCTGTCCGGAAAACTGTCTTTCTCGGAAGCAGTCAGAGCAAAATCACAAATAAAATTAAGTGATATACTGGTAGTATAACAAATCCTCCTGGAAAATTTTTCCTGCGTATTTTCCGGGCATTGGTTACAAGCCTGCAATCCCCTCTTAAATAAAGTCCAATTTGGCTTCTTCGATTTCTATGTTTTGAAATCTTTTGATTTTGAGTCAAGTGATGCAATGAATAGTTTGCAGAAGTTTGATTTCAATTATTAATTATAAACCAAAAGAGAATAACATGGAAAAGAAAAATGCGAAAGGCCGTTTCAGACTCTTCATCATGTTCCTGCTTTCTTTTAATGCCGGGTGGTTTACACAGATGACTAATTTTGCTCAGTCTCAGGCATTGGATCCATTTAACTTGTTGTTTCCGCCAACAGGACTCACATTTGTCACAGAGCCCGGAAATAATACACCCGTCGACATCACTTGGTCGAGTGCCGGTACCGGTGCAACTTACAAATGGAAATTCGGTGCTCCGTCCGTCAGTAATGTCATACTTAACCTTCCTTCAAATAACAGTGGAACTGCTACAGCGCTTACTGTTACTCCTGCTGCAGTAGACGGGATATTAGCAGGACTCGGACTGAACCCCGGCGACTCAGTGTCAGGACAATGGGCAGTTTGGGCTTTCAGAGGAACTGACTCGCTCAGATCGGTTCAAGCTTTCAACATCACATTCAAAAGGAAAATAATTCTTACGCCTTTTAATCTCTTGTTTCCTCCTACGGGCATAACATTCCTTTCTGATCCGGCGAACAGCAATCCAATAAACATTACCTGGAGCTCATCTGTTTCTGGTGCCACTTACAAATGGAAATTCGGGGCACCATCTGTAAGCAACGTAATACTTAATCTGCCTTCCAATAACAACGGAACTCAGACAAGCCTCACTGTAACTCCCGCGGCTGTTGATGGAATCCTTGCAGGTTTAGGTCTTAATCCGGGAGACTCAGTTGCCGGGCAATGGGCAGTGTGGGCTTATAACGGAGTCGACTCTTTGAGATCAACACAGGTATTCAACATTACATTCAAGAGAAAGCCTTTGCTGAATTCATTCGCTCTTCTCTTTCCACCAAGCGGAATTACTCTTGTTACTTCTCCCGAAAATAATTCACCCGTAAACATAAATTGGAGAAGATCCGGCAACGGAGTAACTTATAAATGGAAATTCGGTGCGCCAAATATCAGCTCACCTATTCTCAGCTTATCTTCTAACAGCGGAGGAAGTGACACAGTCCTTACAGTAACTCCCGCAGCCGTTGATGGAATTCTTGCCGGACTTGGACTCAACCCCGGTGACTCAGTCGCCGGTCAGTGGACGGTATGGGCATTCAACGGAGTAGACTCGTTAAGATCCGCTCAGGTTTTTAACATAACTTTCCGTAGAAGCAGTCTTGCCGGTTTCAATCTTCTTTTTCCTCCAACCGGTCTCACTTTTATAAGTAATCCAACAAATACTTCTCCTGTAAACATTACGTGGTCAAAGTCTGCTCAGGGTGTAATTTACAAATGGAAATTCGGTGCGCCTGAAATAAGCAATGTAATATTGAGTCTTCCTTCTAATAATAATGGAACTGATACAGTGCTGACTGTTACGCCTTCTGCTGTGGACGGCATTCTTGCTGGTTTGGGTCTTAATCCAGGAGATTCCGTTGCAGGCAAATGGGCAGTATGGGCATTTTTAAACGGTGATTCACTGAAGTCGAGCCAGACCTTTAACATTACTTTCAAGCGAGATAATCAGATCAGCATTTCGCAGATAGGAACGAATTTACCGGACAAGTATGAACTTGAACAGAACTACCCGAATCCTTTTAACCCATCTACTAGTATCAGGTTCTCAGTTCCTGAGAAGAGTTTTGTTTCGCTAAAAGTTTTCGACCTAACCGGGAAGGAAGTGAATTCTCTTGTCAATGAAGTTTTGAATCCGGGAAATTATGAATACAAATTTGACGGATCTATACTAACCTCGGGCGTCTATTTTTACAGGATCAGAACTAATAGTTTCACTGAAACAAAGCGTATGACTTTGGTCAAGTAATTGAACAATGACTTATAAATAAAAAAGCCCCGGCTTCAAATAAGCCGGGGCTTTTTTTATAGTTATTTGAGAATATAATAATCCGACCCTGTTCTACAGCCGGCATTAAACTGTCTTCAACAAAAAAGGCAGACTGAAATTTCAATCTGCCTTCTCATAAAAATGAAACAACGTGCTAATCCTTCGAATTCAGATCCGCAATCTGAGCATTTACTTCTTCAAGTTCCTTGCTGAATTCTTCAAATGATTCAGTAAGTTCCTCTACTTTCTTTTCACGCTTTCTTTCAATTCGATTCTTCTTGCCTGAATGCCATACATCCATAAATGCTTTCACGCCCATAGTAACGGCAGAAATTGTACCGGCTCCCTCCAGAAGTGGATTGTGAACTTTCTGCTGAAGACTGTTTGTAAGATCCAATACATCATTTGCAGTATCAGTAAATTTGTTCACAACAAATCCAACTTTGTCAACCTGTCCGTTCACATTATCGAACAAGACACTCAGATTATCGGAAAGTGCATTTATCTTATCAAGACTTGTTTCAATCTTTGGCTTCAAATCTGACATACTAACAGAAATCCCCTCAACTTTTTCAGCAACGATTTTCAAATACTTGATCAGACTTATTACAAGCACTACCAAAGATAGGAACAGAAGAATCACAATTACATCTGTGACAATTTGAAGAGTCATAGCTGTGCTTTCCACGAGTGCTCCGGATTTTAAAGGTTATTTGTCAGATGCTTTTTGACTTTTCCTGATTAAAGGCCTCAACACCGGCTTTGAAGGCTTCTTTGATCCTCTCTGTTTCACCGACTATTGTGTCCTTTGATGAATCAGTCATGTTTGTTGCCCTGACTTTGGCCTGATTCAAGACTGAATTTGCATCCTTGATGAGTGAAGTTGCCTTTTCCTTTGCATCATTGATAAGCTTCTCTGATTTCTTTTTGCCTTCATTTATCAGATCGCCTGCTTTTGTCTTTGCAATCTCAAGGTATTCTGAAGTGTCATCAAGATACTCATCCTTTTTTATCCTGATATCGTTCCTTAGTTCTTTACCTGCCTTTGGTGCATAAAGTAGTGCAATTGCAGCTCCAAGTACGCTGCCCGTTAGGAATCCAAGTAGCAAAATTCCCTTTCCTGCTTTGTTCTCTTCCATTTTTACTTTCTCCTTCTGTTTGTTTGCTTTTTAAAAGATATGCTAATTAGTTTGTATTGGCAATTTAAATATTTATTGCCTCGCCGTAAGCAACACCAACTGCCTCCATATTAATTTCACTCAATGTTGGATGCGCATGAACTGTCTTTAGAATCTGTTCATGTGTTGCTTCCAGTGATTTTGCAAGTACAAATTCGGTTATCAACTCTGTTGCTTCAACTCCAACGATGTGCGCTCCTAAAAGCTCATCGTATTTGGCATCGAATATTACTTTGATAAGACCTGTTGTTTCTCCCATTGCTCTCGACTTTCCGCTTGCAGAAAATGGAAACTTACCAATCTTGAGCTCATAACCTGCTTCTACAGCTTTCTTTTCTGTAAGTCCAACAGATGCAACCTGCGGCTGACAATATGTGCAACCCGGAATGTTTGAATAATCAATGTCAGGAACATGCATTCCCTTTATCTTCTCTATACAATTAATACCTTCCGATGATGCAACGTGTGCAAGCCAGGGCTGTCCGATAACGTCGCCGATCGCATAAAATCCATCAACATTAGTCTTGTAATCTTTGTCAACCTTGATATGTCCCCTGTCAAGTTCTATGCCTATATTCTCGAGACCAATATTCTCTACGTTGCCCTGGACGCCGATAGCAAGCAAGACTGCATCTGACACTATATCTTCACTGCTTTTTCCTGAAACTCTTGTTATCACTTTTCCGCCTTTTATTTCTACGCTTTCTGTCTTTGTTTCAGTCAGAATTTTTATGCCGCTCTTCTTGAATTCTCGGGCAACCACATCTGATATGTCCTTGTCTTCAATCGGCATTATTGTAGGCAGCATTTCAATGATCGTAACCTCTGTTCCAAAGGCATTATAGAAATATGCAAACTCTACTCCTATTGCTCCGCTTCCAACAATGGTCAGCTTTTCCGGAATTTTTTTCATGGTCATTGCTCCCGTGGATGACAGAATCTTCTCTTCATCAAACTTAATGTTTCCAATGCTTCTGGCTCTCGCTCCGGTTGCAATAATTGTGTGCTTTGCCTTTACTTTTTCGATTTCCTTTCCCTTGCTGTCATTTACGGAAACTGTCTTGTCTTTGTTTATAACTGCCGTACCTTCGATAACATCGATCTTGTTTTTCTTCATCAGAAACTTGACTCCTTTTTCTGATGCATCCGCAACTCCTCGAGACCTTGCTATTATTTTCTCAAAATCAAACTTCTTGAAATCCACGCTTATGCCAAAATCATCCATGTGTTTGAGACTGTTCATGAGTTCTGCGTTCTTTAGCAATGCCTTTGTTGGAATGCATCCCCAATTGAGACAAATTCCGCCAAGTCTGTCACGCTCAATGATTGCTGATTTCAATCCCAGTTGAGATGCCCTGATTGCTGTCGTATATCCCCCCGGTCCGCTGCCTATTACAAGTACGTCGTATTCTTTCATTTAGTTTTATGGGAAAGTTAGATTGATTATTGTATGTTTAAAGCAAATTACTAATATTGAAACCGTATCTCAACATACAGATTTTGGTACAACTTCTAAAAAGCAGGCTCAGTTGATAATTTACCTGATCTTCATGCAAATACGAAAAGATCAATCAATGCGAATTTTAAACAGCTTCAATGGAAAATCTCCAGCCAATCGGTAAGTTCATCTTCATTTCCGGAATAATCATTGCGCTGATTGGAATTGCTTTGATGTTTATAGACAAAATCCCATTCCTCGGCAAACTACCCGGAGACATCACAGTAAAAAGAAACAATTTCACTTTCTATTTCCCTCTCGCCACATCAATACTCATCAGCTTGATCATTTCACTCATTCTCTACTTCCTAAACCGAAAAAGATAATTCACTCAACTTTTAACATTTCCCAAAGGGATGGCTTTGCAACAACTTTCAACTTTTCCCGAAGGGACCCCTTTGGGGCAATTCTCAACTCTAAATTCTCAACTCTCAATTTTCAATTCTCAATTCTCAATTCTCAACTCTCAATTCTCAACTACTTTCATCCTAACTCCTTCCGTATTTCCATAAACTTCGGGATAATACATAAGCGAGCCTTTTGCAGGATTGACCGAATACTCACCTGGAATTTCAGCTCTCATTAGATATGAAAATTCATGAACGCCTTTTCCAAAGTAAGTAGCGAAGAAAACCACCTTGTCATCTCTTACATCTTTGTCAGCATACCACCATCTCCAGTAATAGCCGTTGTAACCGCGATAGTTGTCGGCCCCTTCAATCGGGAATGACCAATCATCCTTCACATATTCTACACCTGAAGGAAGCGGATCCTCCAGCATGAAGTAGTTATTGTCATCCTTCTTCGTATGAACCTTAAGTTTAACCAGCATTACATCTCCGCTTTTCACACTGCCGGTAAATGAAACAGGTTTATATGTAAATCTGTCGCCGCCGTACTCCTCATATTTGTTTAAAACGAATATCTCCTTTTCAACTCTATATCCGTCTTCCTCAGCCCTAACCTGCTCAAATGGTTTGTAGTAGTTCAATGCGGCCGTGAAATATACTTTTCCCTTACCCGACTTTTCTATCCTGATATTATTTGCACCCGAAAGCAGATCCTTACTCTCGATCCTGATGCCATCGCTCTTTGTGAATACATCATTCTTTGTCATCTGCTTCTGCAAAACATTTCTGTCATTCACATACACGCTCACTTGATAATCCGGATCCAGCTCCTGTGATGTTTTGAGATAGTCAACCACAGAGTAAATAATGATTGCTGTTTCCTGAGTACTCCTCCATGACGTTCCTTGCCTTTGCATCACAAGCCATCTGATTACCATATCCTTGAGCTCAGAAGTTTCATCAATATTGACAAGTGCTTTCAGAGCCATGGCTGTGGTCTGAACTTTGTCGTCCTGCCAGTTGTAATGGAATTGTTTTCCTTCCCAGTATGCAGCGCCCTCACCCTGAAGCTTTATGACACTTTTCTCCAGATCAGCTATTGCTTCTTTCGCGCGGGAATTGTCTCCTATAAGTTTCCAGGTAAGCGCTATCAGACTCTTTGCATAGTTGTTAAGCTCAGACTTGTTAAGCTTGTTCAATTCTTCTCTCACCAACTCATGATCTTTCGAACTTGCAATGGCAAGAGAGTACAACATATAAGCTCTGGTAGTATTCTCAATGCCTGATGAAGCAAGCAGATTCCTGATTGAACCTATTCCTCTGGCAAGCGAGATCTTGTTAACAGGATATCCTGTTTCATTCGCTATTGACAATCCATAGATTACATACGCAGTCATGAAGGGATTCGACTGGTCATTCTCCCACCATCCCCAGCCGCCGTCACTGTGTTGAAATGAGTATAATCTCGAAAGTCCCTTTGCAACCATCTTTGGCAATTCTCTCTGTGTTACTTCATTTATGGGCGCATTCAATTTCCCGAATGCATTTGCAACAATTATTGTCGGGAGAAATCTGCTCATTGTCTGCTCAACGCATCCGTAAGGATAGCCGATCAGATCATCCATTGAAGTCAGGATTGTGGAAGCAAGAGAAGGATCAACTGTAATTAGCATTCCTGCACTTCTTAGGTCTGTTCCTGCCGGAATGTCCATAGACTTGTTTTCTGTTCTTGACATGTCCGCAAAGTCTGCTATCAGATTCTTCGTCAGCTTCAAACCAGTCGGTTGCAGGGGTACTTTAAGTTCCATTGCATCTGACTCTTCATTGGTCAAAGCTTCGGCATATAAGATTGCGCTGCCGGTCGGATTATCTGCTCTTATAACAATATCTAGTCTCTGTTCAGAGTCCGGTTTTAAGACTATCTCATTTGTTTCCTTTCCCGATATAAGAGAAGCATTTTCATACTTGAATGACACTTTGGTTCTTTTTTCACTCGGGAGATAATTATGAACGATTGCAGAAATTGTAACTTCATCTTTTTCACGCATGAATCTCGGAGCTTCAAGTCTGACCAGCAGATCTTTTCTCGTGATCACAGTTTTCGTTGACTGTCCAACTTTTGTATCATTTGTAATGACTCTCGAAGTGATCCTCCATGAAGTAAGATTATCCGGATACTTGACCTGTACATCTGCATAACCATCCGTGCCAGTCCTGGTAAACGGCGACCACATCACTGCGTCTCTGAAATCAGATCTTACTTCAGCTTCAACCATTTCTTCTCCCATTCCCGGAGATTGCTCCTTTTCAGAAATTCTGTTCTTCAGCATAGGCGCTTCAGTGGTCATTTCCTGTGGCGATATCGAACGGTCCATGGTCATGCCGTCTGTCATTCTTCCTTCTCCAAAATCTTCAATATTATAGTTCAGATCTTTTCCTGTGATCCTCAATGTGATAGTTCTTGACTTGCCACCGTCAATATCCAAATCTCTGTTTCCCAGAACACCGCTGCTGGAGAAAACACCTATAGTATAGCTTCCCTCCGGAAGTTCAAATTCGAATGCGCCGTTCTCACTTGTCAAGCCCGCATAATATATATCATCGATAACGATCATAGCTCTTGGAACCGGCAAATTATTTTCATCAAGTACTGTTCCCTTTATTATTCCCAGGCTTTCCTTGCTTAAAGATTTCATCCTGAACTTTTCATAAATGGTCATCAACCTAGACCTGCCGGTATTTGTCCTGTTTCCATTATACTCTGTTGATACGCCTGCTCTTACTTTCCCGTAGAAGAATTTGTCAACACTCTGAGTATTATCTTCTTTTAGAGAATAAATGCTTTCATCAACAATTCCAATTGAAACTTCGGCATTGCTCACCGGCTGGCCGAGATTATCAACAACACGAACTCTTAATGAGCCTTCTTCCTTTGGTTTGTAAATTTCCTGTGAAGGTTCAATCTCAACAGTCAACAGCTTCTTCACAGGTATCACAACCACACGCTTTACCGCAGAATGATTTGTGCTCTCTTTGATGTAGTTTGCATTGATCACAAAACCTGATAAGTAGTTTTCCGTCACGGGAATCTCGACAACAACTGAATTTCCGCTCAGACGTGTCACTTTGTGAAAGAGAATGTTGTCTGTTTCGGTGGTTACAAGCATGTCAATGTATGACAGCGGTGCAACTATGACTGCTTTGCAGATATCTCCTTCAACATAACTGTCTCTGTCGGTAACAATCTGCATCTCACCTCCGCGGGTTGTAAACCATGAGTAATCGCCTGATGAAACATGGTAATAAGCTGTTGCTGTGATTGTGTTTGATCTGTCATCAATTGCTTTAATCTCAACTTCATAAGACCCTTCGCTATCCGTATTGCTTACTTCGTACGAAATGCTTCCCTTTCCATCGGACCTGGTACTGCCTTTCACTACTTCAATGAGCTTTCTGTTATCAATGCCTTGTTTAGAATAATTAGTCTTATATACAAAAGCATCAAACTCTGTCTGTATTGGTTTGTTAGAATAATCAGCAGCATTCACATTTATCATAACTGTCTCGCCGGGTTTGTAAAAATAGCTGACCGAATTTGCTGCAATGTAGAATCCCCCTCTTGTAACAAAAGCAGAAGTGTTCCCGCTGATTGCATGCCTTGCATTGTCCGTTACTGTTGCCTGCACGATGTATCTGAAATCTGAATTTCCATAGTAATGCCTGTACCAGTCAAACTCGTTTTGTTCTTTGAATTCCTCATTAACATTATATGTAATCTCCAGTTTCCCGTCATCCCCGATCTGTCCCGAACCGTTGTATAACAGCTCTGACCCGGAATTATTGTATTCTTCTTCCTCATAATACTCGCGATACCAATCAGCATACTCTGAAAACATCCACCATGGCCTGTAGTACCGTACTTTATAAACAGAGTATTCAACATTTGCATTGGTTACAGGACTTCCGAAAAAGTAATCAGCTTCAATAGTTGCCTTAATGACATCTTTGCCGTAATACTGTCCCTTATCTGTCTTCACATTCACTTTGTATTCGGGTTTCTTGAACTGCTCAACCGTAAACGATGCATACCCTTTGCTTCCAAGAACTGTCTCTGCTGATATTGAATACTCACCGGTTTGCGCCTCTTCGTCCAGGATCAAAGTTGCATCAAAACTTCCGTTGTCATTCGTCTTCTTAAGTTCGTTGAATATTTCAGAACCTTTGTTATCTCTTACAATAACAGTCACATCATTATACGGAACATTGTCATACCCGGAAGCTGTCCTCTTTCTGATCGTGCCTTTGAAATTGACTGTTGAACCGGCTCTGTAAACCGGTTGCTCGGTAAATATATAGGTGTCATAACGATTCTCATTATAACCGAAATACAAATACGGATCCGATATTGCCAAATCATCCCCAAGATAAGCAATGATCAGCGGCTGAGGTCTTTCTTCAGAAATATTTTCATCTGAACCGGATATAGCCTGATACAAAGATCCATCTTCTGCAATGCCTTCTCCAAGTTTTCTGCTTCCAAGAAAGAATGACATCCTGGCATTTTGAGCCGCGTCTCCGGATTTGCTGAAAGCACAATATCCTACCATTGAGTTTTGTCCTGCCTTTGCAATCAAAGAGATCTCACTTATGATGAATCCGCAATGCGCAACCATATTTTCTGATTCAACGCGTACAAGGTAAGCTCCCTTATCTTTTACTTCTATCTTCACTGCTTCATTGATAGAATAATAACCGTATTCCTCTTTTGGGTGAATTGTCTTTTTGAATCTCTTCACTTCCTTTACTGTGGACAGCAAGATTGAGCTGTCTTTTCCTAAGAGATCAAGTCCTTGATTTGATGATTGATTGGAGAAAAACTTTTCGTGGTCAGTAACTCTGTAAATTGTAAACTCGGTTTCCAGTTTTTCAGCTTTGCCATTCTGGGGATCATAAGAATAACTTGAAACATTTACAGCAATCTCCTGTCCCGGGCTGTAATTGGCCTGAGTTGTAATGGTATAATCACGGTTCCTTTTTGGCAATTGAGTATTGGTCGTAATTGCCGAGAATGCGTTGAGGATGAGTGCCGCAAACAGGCCGCTCAATAAGACTGCGGATTTCATAATTTTTCTCCCTTCAAAAAATTAATTAGCTCGGTCAATGGTGAATTATTCTTAAGTTAAATTAAAAGCTTCATATTCTTATATTCACAACCAAATTATTTGTTCCAAAAAAACAATAAACTGAATTTCTCCTTATGCTTGGCGATCTGCTGAGAGAATCTTTTCCCGGTTTTGACAAAGAGGCTCTGAAATTTCTTAAAGATCTTAAGAGTCCTGCAAAGAACAATAAGGTTTGGTTCGACAAGAACAGGGAAAGATACGACAATTTCATACGTGAGCCGATGAGACATCTAATGGATACGCTTGCAGATGAAATAAACAAATTGGATCCCGATATTGTAGTCAATTACAAGTCGATATTCAGGATCAACAGGGACATAAGATTCTCTAAGGTCAAGACTCCATACAAGACCATGAGTTCTGCTGCATTTGCATTCTATCAAGTTAAGTCGGCAGAAATTCCACAGTTCTATTTTCACTTCAGTCCGGAAGAATTCCTTGTTGCATCAGGTCAATACAGCATGGACCCGATTCTTCTTAAAAAGATAAGGGTTCACATATACGAGAACTTCGACGAATACTTATCTATAATAACGGAAAGGAAATTCAAATCACGCTTTGGAGAAGTGAAGGGTGAATCTCTCAGCAAGCTGCCAAAGGAATATGCCGGCAATCCTGCTGTTGAGAAAAATAAGAAGATGCAGGAAGCCCTGAAGTTGAAGCAATTTTATGTTTTTGAGACTTACGAACCTGAAGTTGTGCTAAATGAAAAGTTCATTAAGATAATTCTTGACAACATTAAGACCTCACATAATTTCACCAAATTCTTAACCGTCGCAATCAGAAAATAAACTCTCAAAGGAAAGCAAGAACATGAACACACTAAAGATAGAAGGCATCAGTGTAAACGACTATGGCGGTGCCGGCAATGCCCTGATCTTCATTCACGCATTTCCTCTGTGCAGCAGAATGTGGGACAAGCAAGTTGAACATTTCAAGAACATGTTCAGAGTAATTACTTATGATGTGCGCGGACTTGGCAACAGCACGGAAATTCCGGATTACCATTTTACCATGGAAGAACTTGTTAACGACCTTATTATGTTGATGGATCATCTCGGAATTGATAAAGCTCATGCATGCGGCTTGTCCATGGGCGGTTACATTCTGCAGAGAGCCATACTCAAGAATCCCGGAAGATTCAGATCTGCAATTTTCGCAGACACAAAGGCGGAAAGCGACAACAATGAGGCACTTCTCTCAAGAGCTAATGATATCATAAGGATAAAATCGGAAGGAACTGAGGAATTCTTTGACGTCATGCTCAAGAAACTTATCTCTGAGAGGAGTTATGAGAAGGAAGATCTTCGGACATTCATAAGGACTATGATGAGTTGGATGAAGCCGGAAGGAGTAGTTGCATGTTTGATGGCAATTGCTACCCGTACCAACAGCTTTTATCTGCTTAAGAACATAGAGATCCCATGTCAGATCATAGTAGGAAGAAATGATGTTATAACACCGCCGGTAAGATCATTCTTTATGAAGGAAAACCTTGCAAACTCTGAATTTGCAGTTATAGAAGATTGCGGACATCTTTCCAATATGGAAAAACCGGAAGAGTTCAATTCAGCCGTTGAGCGTTTTCTAAAACATATTATTGAAAATAAATGACTTTGATAAATTCACTTCCGGCAGACATTGGCCTCCTCATAATGAGAGTAGGCATCGGAATCTGCTTCATATTCTTACACGGCATGCAGAAGCTTACCGGCGGTGTTGAAAGATGGACAGCGCTCGGCAAAACTATGGCAAATCTAGGCATTGATTTCCTTCCTGCTTTCTGGGGTTTCATGGCAGCGTTTGCGGAAACATTTGGTGCGCTTTTTATCATCATCGGACTCTTCCATCGCCCCGCTGCATTCTTGCTTGCGTTCACAATGCTGGTTGCGATGATCACACATCTTTCTAAACTTGATCCCTGGTCAAAAGTCGTTTACCCGATGGAATTGATGTTCGTTTTCATTGGATTATTCTTGATCGGGCCCGGAAGATTCAGCTTGGATTATGTTATAAGCAAAGCGAAGAATAAACCGAAACAGGCCGCTTGAGATTCAAACTGGCAATTGAATATGTCGGCACAAGATACTCCGGCTGGCAGAAACAGAAAAACTCAAGGACAATTCAGGGAGAGCTGATCACTGCAATTGGGAAAGCTTTCGATAAAACAAGAGGCGTTAACAAATTCATTGATCTTCAGGGATCCGGAAGAACAGATGCCGGAGTTCATGCGATAGAACAAATAGCGCACCTTGACTGCGAAACAAATCTCGCTCCTCATATTCTTATGATGAAGCTAAACGATGAATTGCCTTCCGATATAAATATACTGGACATATCAAAAGCAGCACAATCATTTCATGCAAGGCACTCTGCCTTATCAAGGCAATATCTCTACAGGATCTCACGAAGGAGAACTGCTTTCGAAAAAAAATATGTCTGGTGGATAAAGGATGAACTGGATTCGAAGCTTATGGGAAATTGTGCAGGACTATTTATTGGCATGAAGGATTTTTCATCATTCTCTGAACCGGATAAAGAAGACAAATCAACAATTGTAAATGTAGAGTCTGCTGAAATTTATGATGAAGATGATCTGATAATATTCAGAATTCGAGCGTCCCATTTTCTTTGGAAAATGGTCAGAAGATTGACCGGAGTTTTGACTGAAGCAGGGAGAGGACTTTTATCATCAGATGAAATCAGTTCATTCTTTGAAGAATACTCTGACAAGCCCGCACGTCTTACCGCACCCCCATCAGGACTGTTCTTAGAAAAGGTAAATTACTAAAAAAAAGCCCGCAGTATCTGCGGGCTCAAATGTATTAATTTATTGGTTCTTTACTGATTAATTGTTTGCAATCACTGATGCGCCGAGTGCCTGATCACCTGTTGCTCCCACGAAACCTCGTGCGTAAACTGTTATTATTTTTCCGTCAACCAGCGGAACCCCCGGAAGTGAGAGAACAACGGTTGATGTACCTGCCAATCTTACTTCAAGATTATATGTTCCTGCATCAATTGGCGTGAAAGCGGATGATTGCTTGAATGAATAGTTTGGAAACAATACCGGACCGCCCGTGACAGCTATATCAACAGCAGGAGCATTAGGTGATAAATGAACAAATCTTACATGTGTCTTGCCTGATGCAGGAGCTGTAAGATCATCATCAAGCCTGATGGCGCTAATCTTGTTCACAGAGTCAACCGCAAATATGGAGTAATTCTTTCCTTCATCAAATGGAAGTGTGGCATCTATCACAGTTGTTGTTGTTCCTGTTACATTTACTCTGATTCTGTTATTGCCCGAATTCAACTCTGTATATTGAAGCGAAGCTAAATATGGAACATTAGTTGCTACTACAGCATCATTGACCAAAATATCAACATTCGGTGCGTTTGGAGATGCATGTGTAACTGTTGTCTTGGGTTTAACTGCAGTTGGTGTTACAGGATCATCATCATCACTGCAACCTGTAAGCGTAAAGGAAAAAACTGAGAATAATGCTATTAAAAGTACTGAAATTACTGGACCGGCAAAATGCGATTTTTTCATTCTTGTCTAAGTTTATTTTTTAAATACAGTATCCCAAACTGTATACAATTTTGAAAACGTTCCCTCCCAATGTTAAGAAATTGTAAACTAACTCTTGATTGATACACCTTGCTAACCGCATGATTTAATGATACAAAGACCTTTAATGATTGTATTCATAAATCACTTCGTAATAATTATATTGAAACAATCATTCGGTTTCGTGAAAGACAAATACAATCCATGAGGAAAAGGATTCTTATTACCGGTGCAACAGGTATGATCGGGAAGCCGCTTACCCGCAAGCTCTGTAATGAAGGTGCCTATGTCAAGATACTGACAGGTAATGCCAAAGCAGCGAGAAGCATGTTTGAAAAACATTTTTCACTTGAGGCTTTCAATTATGACAATTACGAATCCCCAGACCTGCTGTCAAAGTTGCTTTCTGATGTGGATGTTGTAATAAACCTTGCCGGTGCAAATGTTGGCGCAAAGAGATGGAGTACTGAGTACAAGGATGAGATCTATAACAGCCGCATCAATCTCACAAGACGGCTTGTCCATGCAATTAAACACTCGGATAGTCCGCCTTCATGTCTGATAAGTGCATCAGGCGTTGGTTACTATGGCGACAAGGGTGATGAGATACTTACCGAAGATTCATCAACAGGGAATGACTTCCTCGCTCACGTTTGCAGGGACTGGGAACGCGAGGCAATGTATGCAAAGGACTCCGGAGCAAGAGTTGTAATTGTAAGAACAGGTATCGTCCTTGATAAATCAGAGGGAGCCTTGCCAAAATTGCTGATCCCTTTCAGATTCTTATTCGGTTCTTATCAGGGCAGCGGAAATCAATGGTTATCCTGGATTCACTTACATGACTTGGTCAATCTCTATGTTTATGCAATTGATAACGAAGCATTGAAAGGTCCTGTGAATGCTACGGCGCCTGATCCGGTAAGGAACAAAGATCTTATCAAAGAAGCTGCAAAGATCCTGCATCGCAAACTGATTATTCCTGCTCCGGCTTTTGCACTGCGGATTGCACTTGGGGAATTCGCCGATAGTCTTCTGACGGGGCAAAGAGCCATTCCGGAAAAGGCAATGGACGAAGGCTTCGAGTTTATTTATCCTGATATTCGAAAAGCTCTGGCAGACCTCTTGCCAAAATAGATTTGTCTTATTCAAAGGAAATATTGCTGAACAACTTTCGCCGTTTGTTCAGAGAGCTAACCGGAGAAGACTTCTCAACAATTGTTACACTAAAGACAGATTCCTCGGAAAGAAAGATCTACCGGCTTGCACATGAAAACATTTCATGCGTTGCCGTTCACAATGATCATATAGAGGAGAATGTTGCGTATGTAAGCTTTTCGGAATCATTTCATAACGCAGGACTTCCCGTTCCAAAGATACTTGCCGTTTCTGATGATTCTGACTATTACCTTGTTGAAGACCTTGGAGATGATACGCTCTTCAAGATCACAAAGAGTCTGAATGAAGAATCTTTGGCCGGGTTTCATACTGATGCGCTAAATGATCTTGTTATGTTTCAGACTATCGGAAAGACCGCAATTGATTTCAGCAACTGCTACCCTTCCATAACCTTTGACAGGAGCATCATTTCAAACGACATTGAAAAATTCCGTGAATACTTTCTTCCAAAGATCAAGTATCTCAAAATGAGTGATCTTGCATCGAACAGAATTACGGACATCCTGGTTGAGATTGCTGACCGGAACAATCGTGGTTTCTTCATGTACAGGGACTTTCAGCCAAGGAACATAATGGTGAGAGATAATGAATTGTATTACATTGATTTTCAGTCAGGGATGAAGGGCGCGTCGCAATATGACCTTGCATCATTTCTTTATTCCGGAAGCATCAGTCTTGAAGAAGAACAAAGGAAAATTCTGGCGAAAAGTTATTGTCATGCTTTTTCGTATCAGACAGGAATATCTGAAGATGAGTTCATGGAGGATTTTGGTGAGTTTGTATTCTTGAGACTGTTACAAGTACTTGGAAGTTATTCCTATGTTCATCATAAGAAACAGAAAGATGACACACTTAAGAAGATCCCAAAAGCACTCAACAATCTATCATTGGCATTGGGAAGAATCAGAAATTCACACCTGAAGGATTTCGCGGCAGATGTTATTGAATCCGGGACTAAGTACTATTCATAACGCAGTGCATCTATCGGGTCAAGCTTAGCAGCTTTGTATGCAGGATAAACCCCAAAAACGATTCCAACAACAGAACAAACAACCAGTCCAATCACTACCCAGTCATACGGAATAACAACCGGACTCTGAAGATACATTCCGAGCAGATTTCCTGTTACTACACCAAGTATGATTCCGATTATTCCGCCAAGCTGACAGAGAATTATTGCCTCAATTAGAAACTGTGTCAGGATGTTCCCCTTTTTTGCTCCTATTGCTTTGCGAATACCAATCTCCTTGGTTCGTTCTGTCACGGATACGAGCATGATATTCATGATACCGATTCCCGCAGCAAGCATTGCAATGAAAGAAATGAATCCTGCACCGTATTTGAAATACTTTGTGAAACTGTTGACCTGACCGATCAAAGAGTCATTCGAGTATATCTCAAAACTGTCCGGTTCTCCGGGCTTATCTTTCCTAATTGATCTTAATACACTTACAATATTCTCAACCGACTCATTGAAAGTCTCTTTGCTTGGCGCCTGTATCGCAATGTTCATTGACCTGTTGTTTCTGCCGTAGATCTGCTGCATGGTTGTTATTGGCAGCAATGCAAAATTATCATTGCTCTGTCCGAATCCTTCTCCCTTTTTCTCAAACACTCCGATGACCTTAAACTCATTGTTGTCAATTATTATGTCCTGCCCGATCGGATTAATGCTCGGAAAAAGCTTATCAACAACGTCCATGCCGATCACAGCAACCTTGCTGCTGCTGTTTATGTCTGCGCTTGTTATGAATCTCCCAAACTGAACTACTCTGTTGTTGCATTCAAGATATTCAGGAACAACACCTCCAACGTAGTTATTTGGATTTGTAGTAAACTGACTGTTCTTGAATGTCTTCTGATATACATAGTCTTCCAAAGAAATATTCTTATATACCGTTGCCTTTTCCATCAGTCTCAGTCCCTGCTCATAGGTTATATCCTGCCTGTTCCTGTACTTGCTTCTTGAACCGGGACCGCCGACATTGATTGCTGGGAATTTTTGTACCTGAAATGTATTGCTTCCAAGTTCACTCAATCCGCCTTCAATTCCTGCCTGCAGAGCATTGAGAAGAGTCATTATCGCAATGATGGAGAATACTCCTATCACGATTCCGGAAAGCGTAAGAGCAGCCCTTAGCTTGTTGGCTTTGAGTGTATTGAGCGCTATTGAAAGTAATTCAGTGATTGGCATCATTCATATCTTAATGATTCAACCGGGTCCATCTTTGATGCGCTGTAGGCCGGGAAAAAGCCCGCAAGCACCCCAAACAGAAGCGATACAAAAATTCCGAGCATTATCACCCATAAAGGCATTGCGGTCGGAAGTGCATAAGCATCAATAACCAAACTTATGGGAAATGCGATCATGATCCCAATCACACCTCCGAGAAGACATATAGCAATTGATTCAATCAGGAATTGATAAAGTATTGTGGACCTTTTTGCACCAATGGCTTTTCTGATTCCAATTTCTTTGGTACGCTCCTTCACTGATACAAACATTATGTTTGCTATGCCAACTGAACCGACAATAAGTGAAAGAGAAGTAATGAGAGTTCCGATGATCTTGATTAATGAGGTCAGACTTTCGTAAGTTGTTTTGAATGCTTCCTGCTGATTGAGTCCGAAATCATCACGCTCACCGTAGTCAACTTTTCTTGCCTTTCTCATTATAGACCTTACCTCTTCCTTTGTTTCCTCCATGTTATTTATGTCTGCTGCTTTGATGTTGATGGATAGACTTCGCTTACCTCCGAAAAGATTGTAAAATCTTTCTATCGGTATCAATACTCTGTTATCCAGACTGAACAGGCCCAGAAGACTGCCCTGCTTCTCAACAACACCGATAACTCTGAATGAGTATGAACCTATCTTAATGGATTTTCCAATTGGATCAACATTATCAAAGAAAGCATTTCTGATATCTGTGCCGATAACGCAGACCGGATAAGCTCCGTCAGATTCACTCTTAGTGAAAAATCTTCCGTCCTCCATATTTGCTCCGAAAGTCTCCTGATATTCATCGGTTGTTCCGACAACAAATACATTCTCAAGTACAAGATCTCTGTACTTGAGAGTCTTCGAAGTTCCAACGGAAGGACACATTACAGTTGCAGTCTGTGCATTATCTTTCAGATACTCGTACTGCGTCAAAGTTATGTCTTTCCGGTTCCTGTAAAATTCGAAATCTTCTTTTCCAAACCATTCAAATTTCTGAACATACAATACGTCCGCTCCTACAGCCGAGATGCTCTTTTCAAAAGCCCTGTTAATTCCTTCAATGGCTGTCTGCATCAGGGTTACGGATGTAACGCCTATCACAATACCGAGAGTGGCCAGAAACGACCTCATCTTGTTGGCCGTGATCGCTTTGTATGCGATAGCCAGATTTTCCTTTATCTCAATCCAGAAATTCAAATTGTTTTCCTTTATGCCCTTTCGAATTCTTTTCCTCTTTTGCTGAGGTAATCGTCTTCTATGTCTCCGTCTCTTATCTTCACAATTCTTCTGGCATGCTGAGCAATATCTTCTTCATGTGTTACAATGATGATAGTATTTCCATGCATGTTCAGAGTTTCAAGCAACTCCATGATCTCCTGTCCTGTCTTGGAATCCAGATTTCCGGTCGGCTCATCGGCAAGTATGATGGAAGGATCATTTACAAGCGCTCTTGCTATTGCAACTCTCTGCCTCTGTCCTCCGGAGAGTTCATTCGGCTTATGCTTCATCCTGTCCTGCAAACCGACATCAACCAATGCCTGCTCTGCTCTTTCAAGCCTGTCTGATTTTGACATCCCCCTGTAAACTAACGGAAGTTCCACATTGTGAAGTGCATTACTTCTTGGAAGCAGGTTGAAGGTCTGAAACACAAATCCGATTTCCTTATTTCTAATCTCTGCCAGCTCATCATCATCCATTTCACTTACATTCTTCCCGTTGAGGAAATACTCACCGGAAGTCGGTGTATCGAGGCATCCAAGAATATTCATCAGTGTAGATTTGCCGGAACCTGAGGGACCCATTATTGCAACATACTCATTCTTGGCAATATTGACGCTCACACCTTTGAGAGCATACAATTCTTCCGAACCCATAACATAAAGCTTGGTTACGTTACGTACTTCTATCAGATTCGATACACCATTTCCAAAACTGCCGTCATTGCTATTCGTCATCTTCATCTTTCTTGAATTTCTTCTTCGGCTCGTTGTCTACTTTCACCATTGATCCGTTCTCAAGCTCTTTTGTGATCGCCTTGAAACTGCCTTTGACAACCTCCTGTCCTTCATTTACTCCTTCAAGAACTTCTATATAAGAATCATCACTTATGCCCGTTTTCACTTCATTGGTCTTTGCAGCATTGTTATCAACAAGGAATATTATCTCTTTTGGTTTAACTTTCTTGCTCTGCTTCTTTTCTGACTCTCTTGACAGATTTTCTATTTCAGATTCTTTTGCAATATCGTCAGTTTTGTCTTCATCTTCCCTTGTTGTAACTGATTGGATCGGAACAGCCAATACATTGTCTCTCTGATCAACAACAATGTCAACAGTGCAGCTCATACCGGGTCTCAGATCAAACGCATTGTCAATGATCCTTATCTTAACAATAAAATTAACTACTTCTTCCTGAGTGCCTGTGCCTTTTGATGTTGCTGTATTGGCAATCTCATAAACATAGCCTGTGAATATCTTATCGGGAAACGCATCTATCTCGATTCTTGCCGTATCACCGAGATTCACCAATGTAACATCAGTTTCGCCAACTTCAACCTGACATTCCATCTTGGAAAGATCCGAAATGGTCATTATTACAGATCCCTGATTCGACATTGTACCAAGTACCTTCTCACCAAGCTCATTGTTAAGCTGAGTTACCGTTCCATCCATTGGTGAATAGATGGTCGTCTTGGAGATATCATATCTGATCTTCGACAAACCCGTCCTCTGCTGATTGATCTGCGCCTCATTTGCATTCATCTGAGCCATTACCTGATTGACGCTGTTCAAAGCATTGTCAAGTTCGCTCTGTGTTGCAAGTCCCTTTGAGTGCAGCTCCTTGATTCTGTTCAGCTCAAGCTGATTCCTTTCAAGTGCAACCTTATTTATTTCAAGATTACTTTCAGCAACTCTGATCGAGGCATTCTGTTCCTGCAATATGGGAGCGTACGCATCCTGCTTGATCTTCACAACAAGATCATTCTTTCTTACTTCGTCTCCTTCCTTGAATGGCAGCGAAGTAATTTCTCCGCTGATTTCAGCGCTTATGTTGACCTGTGTTTCCGACTGAATTTTGCCGGTTGCCGTTACGATCTGTGTTATGTTCTTTCTCCCGATCTTTTCTGTCTGAACAGTCACAAGCTTCTCCTTATTGCCGGAGAATATTGCAGCCAGAACTATTCCGACCAAAACAATTCCGCCGATTATCCATAAGAGCTTTCTGCTTTTCTTTTTCTTTTTCTTAGGAACGGAATTTTTTTCCTTTGCTGGTATTGTGTTTTCGGTCATTGTCATTTTGAATGTAAAATTATCAATGTCATTTAGTAGGAAAGATCGCCAGTGTAATATTGAAGCTGTCTTTCAGCCAATAGAAAATCATAGTATGCATTTATCAGATCTACTTTGAGCAGATTGAGTTTGGTAGAAGCAGTCTGCACATCAAGAAGTATTCCGAGTCCAACCCTATAATTCTCTTCAGAAAGCAACTTGTCTTGTTCAGAAGATTTTATGTTCCTCATCAGTATTTCAATTTGCTTGTATTGTGTTTCAAGATCGAAATATGCCTTTCGGATCTCGCTCTTTATTTGGATCTCAAGCAGTCTGAGATTTTCCTGCTTCTGCTTAATCGCAATTTCAGAAGACTGTGCCTTGTTACTCAGGCTGAACCCTTGGAAAATAGGATAGTTCATAGACAAGCCAAAGTTGAAGGATCTTGAACCGGTCAGTTCATTTATGTTTGCAGCGTTCAGGCTGTAATTTGCAAAACCAATGATTGAAGGCCAGTAAACAGATTTGTTGTCAATTTCATACGCCATCTTGCTCGTGTTGATCTGCTGCATTCCTGCTTTGTAATCGTAACGCTTCTGCACTGCCTGATTGTAAAGAAGATCAGTGTTGGAATATTTTTCCAGTATCAGGTTTATCTCAGCTTCTGTGAGCTCACTTTTTATGGATTCATCTTCAACTGCCACATCCCTATCCACTGATACGTTCATGGTTCTGAGCAGTTCAACCTTGCTCTTGTTCAGTTCATTCTTTGACCTTTCAACTGCCAGTTCATTCTGAGCCACCTGAACATCCTGCCTGTAAACATCTGCTATAGTTCTTTTTCCAACATTCAAGAACTCATTTATCTTCTCCAGCTGATCACGGGAATCTTTAAGATTCTCTTCGTTGGCAGCAACTATCTTCTCCTTCTTAAGCACATCAAAGTAAGCTGTATTGACCCTGAAAGCTATATCATACATTTCCTTGTCGAGATCAATTCTGATGGATTGCTCATTTTCTTTTTGCAGATCAACCTTGGAATAGTTGTTGAAGCCGTCGAAAATAGTAACCTGAGTACTCAACCCAAGTCGAAAACTGTTGATCCAGGAATCCTGTTCAGGAATTATGATTGGTGCTCCGTTCTCAAATCTCACAGTTCCGTCGGAGTAAGTATTGTTCCTTGACCAGCTTGCATTAAGACTGAGATCAGGATACAGCTGCCCTCTGGTTGTGCCCGTAGTCAGTTCCTGTATTTGAAGGCTCTTTCGGAGATTTGAAACATTTGCATTGTTCTCCATTGCGATGTTAACTGCCTCGCTAAGTTTGAGCTTGTCTTGTGAAATAGCAATCTCAGGAATAATTAAAGCGAGTGCCGTGAAAAGGATTAGTAACTTTGTCAAAGGAATTAGAGTAAAATTCATGTAAATTAACGAGATTTAAAATAATAAGTTTCATAGTGAAGTAATACACCAAAAGCCAAATTCATTCCAATGGAATCTTTCATCATTGTTGCACATCTAAACTTCGAGTCCATTTCATCATCATGGAACTGTCTACTGGATTTGACATAATATTTGATCAAAAGGTTTCAACAATTCCTTTACAATCCTTCACGATCCTTTAGAAACAATATTTCAGCACTGCTGTCCAAGACATTTTTGAAATTATGAAATTATTGCCAAAACAGTTCAAGAATAAACCCTTTTGTGAAAGTCGTAAAAACAACCCGCCCGCCTGGCCAATTTAAATTTTGATCATAGAACAAACGGCGGACAGGCCTCATCCTAATGCCGTTAAGAAATTGTGAGTTTTGGCGTGAACCTGCCCGAAGAATACTGAACTCCAGCACTTTTCGCAGGCGGGACTGCCCGAAGAACACTGAACTCCAGCACTTTTCGCAGGCGGGCCTGCCCGAAGAATACTGAACTCCAACACTTTTCGCAGGCGGGCGTGAATTTCCTGTTTGACGAACACGACATTGCTCTTCTGTCGTGTGAGGAGTTGAAATTCACGTAGCCGTGCGCCACGGAGTGGTCCCTTCGGGAAGCAATTTTAGGCAATTAGGATGCAGCCTGCCCGAAGAATATTGAACTTCAACACTTTTCGCAGGCGGGCGGGCGACTTTTCTTTGCCAAGCTTTCTTTTGGTCGTTCAAAAGAAAGCGGAATAACTTCTTGCAGCATATTTCGTCACACTTTTCACCTAAAGAATTTCAAACGTTTTGGACAGATATGAAATTGGGCGTATGAGATGCAATGTGGATTTCACACTATCTTTTGTATGGAATTTAGAAACAGAATCAGAGCATTGAGCATGTGCGGGCATAAGAACATTGACAAATAGAATTAATCGCCTTATTTTGTCAGGTCTTTTTAAATAATCACCTTATTTATTCAGGTAAAACCCGATGAAGCACACAGAAGATCTCAGGCTGGACGAAATAGATTTCAAGATATTGTCCCGTCTTCAGAAAAATAGTCAGATAAAGAAGAATGAGCTTGCAGAATATGTGGGTTTGTCATTGCCATCTACAATTGACAGAATATCAAAGCTGGAATCGCATGGTTACATCAGGTCTTACAATGCCGTTCTGGATCCTCAGAAGCTAAAGCTTGACATTACGTGTTTCATATTTGTCACGAGTGAATCATCAAAGCACTACAAACAATTTGTTGAGCACAGCATTGCGGCAAAGGAGGTGCTTGAGTGTCACTCAGTTACGGGTGACGGTTCACACATCCTCAAGATAAGAGTAGAGAATACGCTGGCACTGGAGAAGCTGCTTTCCAAGATACAGACATGGCCCGGTGTCAAGTCAACGCGAACAAGTATGGTGCTTACATCACATAAAGAAACATTTGAAATAGACTTAAAACACTGAACATCAATCAAATCAAATAAACAAATCACAAAATGACCGAAAGAACAACGATCGAAGAGCAAAAGGAAAAGCTCAAAAAGATCAATGACGTATTTAAGCTCATTAAGGAAAAGGAAGTGAAGATGATAGATCTGCGATTCACAGATCTTCCCGGACAATGGATGCATCTCACAATTCCAGCATCAAAGTTAAGCGAGTCAACTTTTTACGAAGGCATTGGATTTGACGGCTCTTCAATCAGAGGCTGGAAATCAATCAATGAATCCGACATGCTGGCAATTCCTGATCCGGCATCGGCTAATATCGATCCTTTCATGCCGGCAAAGACACTGAGCATGATCTGTGATATTTATGAGCCGGAGTCAAAAAGGATCTATGACTTTGATCCCAGAAATATTGCACGTAAGGCAATTGACTATCTGAAGTCAACCGGCATCGCTGATACAGCTTACTTCGGACCCGAGGCTGAATTTTTCATACTTGATCACGTTGCATACAACATAAACGAATACTCAAGCTGGTACAGAGTTGATTCAACCGAAGGATTCTGGAATACCGGAAGCGAGCATGAAATGAATCTCGGACATAAGATCAGACTGAAAGAAGGATATGTTCCTGTGCCTCCTTCAGACTCAACCAATGATCTTAGAAATCTTATGGTGGAAAATCTGATCAACGTAGGCATTGATGTAGAGATGCATCATCATGAAGTAGCAACCGGAGGGCAGGCGGAAATTGATTTTAGATTCTGTCCGATGCTTGATTGCTCAGATCATCTGATGATGTTCAAATACATTGTAAAGAATACTGCAAAAGCAGCGGGCAAGACGGCTACATTCATGCCGAAACCAATCTTCGGTGACAACGGAAGCGGCATGCATACTCACGTAAGTCTTTGGAAAGACGGGCAACCTCTTTTTGCCGGTGACAAGTATGCAGGGTTGAGTGATCTTGCTTTGTACTTTATCGGAGGTTTACTGAAACATGCACCGTCTGTGCTTGCATTTACAAACCCTACAACAAATTCATACAAACGGCTTGTACCCGGATATGAAGCTCCGGTAAATCTTGCATATTCAAAAAGCAACAGAAGTGCGGCAATCAGAATACCAATGTACTCTGCAAGTCCGAAAGCAAAGCGAATTGAATTCCGCTGCCCTGACGGTTCCTCAAACCCTTACATTGCATTCTCTGCAATTCTCCTGGCGGGAATAGATGGAATAATAAATAAGATCGAGCCCGGCGAGCCGTTGGAAAAAGATATCTTTCATCTGGGCGCAGAAGAGATGAGTCACATTCCTCATGCCCCGGAAGATCTGACAGTAGCGCTGAAAAGACTTGCTGAAGATAATGAGTATCTGAAGCAGGGCAATGTGTTCAGTGAAGATCTCATCAATACATGGATTGATTATAAGATGAAAAAGGAAGTTGTAGAAGTTCAGCTTCGACCACATCCATATGAATTTCATCTTTATTACGAGGTCTAATCTGCTTAGTCACGAACTTAGTAAGCTGAGGCGCCGAGTGCAAAGGAGTTTGAATGTGTTTCTGTTCGGCGCTTGATTGCGTGGGAAACAATGGTGGTTTTGATTGGTTAGTTCGGAATTTCGGAGACGAAATAATTACCTTAATTATTTAAGGGTTCGGAATTAGATTGTCCCATGCTAAATAAGAACATGAAGGGGCGTGGAGTTCAGACAAATAATCCGAACAGGTTTGAGAAGATCTATATTGATCCTGCTTCTTACGATGAGTTCTATGAGGATAACTATGATGAGCAAGTTCCCGGTGTAAAGACAGTTTACTACAAGGATTATTCAAGGTCTGTTCTCACGAAGAATGAGAGTCCTGACCTCGGTGCCGGATACAGCATCAATCCTTACAGAGGTTGTGAACACGGATGCGTTTATTGCTATGCCAGGCCAACACATGAGTATCTTGGGTTTTCATCAGGTCTTGATTTTGAAACGAAGATAATGGTGAAGCATGATGCTCCGGAACTTCTTGCTGCTGAGTTCAATAAGAAATCATGGCAGCCACGGACAATTTTCTTCTCCGGCAATACGGACTGCTATCAGCCGGCAGAGAGATCCTTAGGTATAACAAGAAGATGCCTTGAAGTTTTTCTGAGATTCAGAAATCCTCTTGTGATAATCACGAAGAATTCTCTTGTGCGCAGAGATGTTGACCTGCTTCAGGAACTCTCATCGCTGAATCTCGTGTCTGTTGTAGTGACCATTACAACTCTGAAAAAAGAACTGCAAAGCAAACTTGAACCGAGAACGTCAACACCGGAAAGAAGGCTTGAAACAATGGAATATCTTTCATCTAATGGAGTCAAAGTGGGTGTCAATGTTGCGCCAATAATTCCCGGACTTACTGATGAGGAAATTCCTGTAATCATAAAGAAAGCATCTGAGAGTGGAGCAAGATTTGCTGGGAGAGTGATGATACGGTTACCGCATTCGGTCAAGGAGATATTCACTGACTGGATATCGAAAGAATATCCTGACCGCGCCGAAAAAGTTCTTAACCGGATACGGGAAGTGCACGGAGGAAAACTGTATGATCATACTTTCGGAAAGCGGCTTACCGGAGAAGGCATTTGGGCGGATACAATATCAAATGTGTTTGAATCTTCATGCAGAAAGTACGGACTTAATGAAGACAGACTCAAACTCGACAAAGGAAAATTCAGAAGAGACAATGACCAAATGAGTTTCTTTGATGAATAAGAAATTACAGATAAAAATCAAACATAATTCAATCAATGCTAACGATTCACTTGTATTCATTCAGCTATAAATTATCAGGAATACCGGCAGACAATACCGGCAACGGCGGCGGCTTTGTGTTTGACTGCAGGTTTATTCCAAATCCGGGACGGAAAGATGAGTACAAGACAAAGACCGGTCTTGATGAAGATGTGAAACTCTTTCTTGAGTCGCAGGAGAACATGCAAAGATTTCTTGAGGATGTGTACGATATTACAGACAGAGCAATACAAAATTATCTGGAGAGAGGATTTACAAGTCTCTTCATTTCCTTCGGATGCACCGGCGGTCAGCACAGATCAGTATATGCCGCAGAGAGAACCCGAGAGCACATTCAGAAACATTTTCCGGATGTAAAAATCGAACTCCACCACGATCAGATTGAGAAAGGTCTCAAGACAGACTAAGACATATCCGTCAAGCGCATACCATATTCCGGCGCTGCGTTTGCTTGAGAAGAGGACTTTCTCACTACACATGCTTTCAAATGTGTTCATGGGATTGTCTTTCGGGATACTCATGCTTCAGGATGTCATACTCAAGAAATCCCTGCTTGCTTCCGATTTTCAGGTAACAATTCTCATTTTCCTTACAAGTTCGGCTTTCCTTTTTTCAATCTTTGGAACGGAGATCATCCATCGTTCTTCAAATCCTGCAAGGACAATTGTGATCATGGCTTTGATCAGCAGATTGTTTTTGTTCATCATTCCATTTTATGATACTCCAAATTTTTTCGTGTTCTGCATTGCAGGTATGAGTTATCTGGATTCACTCATTAAGCCGTCATGGAATACTGTCTTTAAACATAATTACTCTGATGCAAAGAGAAGCACTCTGTATTCGTATGCGTCAAGTCTCTATACAATAATTGTACTGGTTGTTACTACGTTTCTCGGATATCTGCTTGATATTAATTACGAGTTGTATAAAATCCTCTTTCCGATTGCCGGAGTTTTTGATGTGCTGTCATATATCAGTCTTGCCAAAATGATAAAGATGGGTCAGAAGTTGAGGATGATACCCGAAGGCGGCATAAAGACTTCAATGTCTTTTGCTATCATAAAAGACATACTGATTCTTCCGGTGAAGAATATGCTGAGGATTTTCAAAAACAACAGACCCTTCTACCGGTTTGAACTTTATTTCTTCCTTTACGGGATGGCATTCATGATAGCAAGTCCTGCAGTGCCAATCTACCTTGTGGAAGTTCTTCAGCTAAAATATTCACCTATCTCTATCGCAAAGGGACTGGTGTTCTATACGGCAACCATACTCTTCACTCCGCTAATGGGAAGACTTCACGGTACCGGAAATCCTACAAAGTTCTGCGGCTATCTCTTTCTGTTCCTACTCCTTTACCCGCTTTCGATGATGGGTGTAAAGTACATTCCCGGAATGATCAGTTTCATTACTCCCGATGCTATGCTGTATTTTACTTTCTTCCTGTTTGGAATTCTGATGAGCGGCATTACGATGTCATGGAATCTTAGTACGATCTATTACGCACCGCACTTACAGGAGGCAAATTACCAGTCTGTTCACATTACTCTAACCGGTGTGAGAGGATTGTTCAGTCCATTCATCGGCTATCTGATTCTCAAGTATATCTCCATCGAGGCGACGTTCATTGTATCTTCTCTGATTTTCCTTTTGGCAGGAATCATGATGTTGAGAGAAAGCAGGAAACACAATTAGGATTCATATTGCTTCATCTTAACTTACGTGCTGCATAAACTTACTTATCAATCTGAGATGTCTTGATTGAAATAGCATACACACAGAGCAAAATGGATAAGGGACCCCTTTGGGGCAACTTTTAACTTTTCCCGAAGGGAATTTTTAACTTTTAACTTTTAACAACATACCATATATTATTATGGTATGCAAACAATAAGCTCATCATTCTTCATTCCCCGCGAGGGGGATGATTTCAACAAGCTTTACAAGCGTGTGCGCATCATGCCGCTGTATTCATTTCCGCATCTGAAGGATATGAACCTGCGGCTGAAGTCACACGTTAACCGATTCTTCGTTCACATTGATTTTGATGCATTCTTCGCGCAGGTTGAGCAGCGTGATAACCCCAAGCTCCGCGGAAAAGCAGTCTCAGTAGGCGGCACCGGCGGAAGCAGGGGAATTGTAATGACGGCATCTTATGAAGCGAGAGCTCGCGGGGTTGAGACAGGAATGTCTGTTGTTGAAGCCCGAAGGCTTTGTCCTGAACTTATCTCGCTTCCGTGTTACGGTCCCAAGTATGAAAGCATCATGGCAAATCTTCAATACATGCTGAAAGATTATGTTCCTGAGGAATGCATTGAGCAGTACAGTATTGATGAATGTTTCATCGACCTCACACCTGTCGCAAAAAATTTTTTTGAAGCAGTGAGCATAGCGAAGAATATCAAAGCGAATTTGAAAAGATTGGAAAACCTCACTGCATCAATGGGAATATCATACAATAAGACATTTGCAAAACTTGCAACAAAACTGATGAAGCCAAACGGACTCACGGTCATAACCAGGGACAATGAAGACAAGATACATTCAATGCCCGTAACAAAGCTTTGGGGCGTGGGCAGGAGAAACGGAGTTCGAATGCAGGTTAATGGAATAAATACTATTGGCGATCTCTCCAAAGCGCCGTTCGGACTGCTTCGAAAGGAATTCGGTATCAACGGCATTGTTTTCGGCAGACTCGCCCGCGGAGAGGATACATCTGAAATATTCAGAAAAGAGAAAAAGGAAAAGTCGCTGAATCATTTTCATACTCTTTCCGAACCATTGTATAAGAGTGATGATGTGAAGAAAGAGATTCGCCGGATAGGAGAGTTCATTTGCCGCAAGATGCGATTCAAGGAACTTGTTGCCGGATATGTTTATCTTGCGCTAAGGTTTGAAGATCTTACTTACACATCGGGTTCAATGAAGCTTAGCCAATATACAAATGACGACCGTGAGATTTACAATGCTTCGATGGAGATCTTCAGGCACATGCGCAAACCCAGCATGATGCTACAGGGGCGGCAATTTGGAATGGGTGTCTTCGATCTTCATCTTGATACACACACGGTCAATCTCAATCTGTTTGAAAAAACATCGTCACTGCCCTTTACTGCAATGGACAAGCTGAAGGCAAAATTCGGGGAGGATGTTATCAGAGTTGGGATTGAGAGTTGAGCAAGTTCTGAAACTGAATATTCGAGATGCTCTCAATATGAAGTGATCAGGTAAAAGTTAGATACCTTTTGTTCACTCATTCATTCACTCGTTCCCAAACTCCCGATTGTGAGCACACGAACTAACATTTCGATTCAGGAGATTCGAAAAGAGGGGAAAATCAAAACTCGTAATTCTTAATTCGTAATTCTTAATTCTTCAAGCGGCTACTTCAACAGTTTCACTGATCGACACCGGAACCGGAATTGGCTCTCCGTCTTCCTTCATACCCTTAATATGAAACTCGATTGCTTCCCGAATGTTCTTTCTTACTTCTTCAATAGTCTTTCCGGTACTCACACATCCGGGAAGATCCGGAACATATGCGCTGAAGTTGTTCTCTCCTTCTTCAATTATGATTGCAAATTTCATGATTCTATTCTTGCTTGTTTTAAGATGCTCTTAAGTGTTTGGGAAAAGTACAAATTTCAAATCTCAAATTGAATTGCTTCATACTGCAAATATTCAAATGTTTTTGTAACATAGGGCTCAGTATATTCCCCGCTCGCTCACAAACTCCGGTTTGGGAGCGCTCGAACTAACGTTTCGAATCAGGAGATTCGATACGAGAGGGAAATTCTTAATTCGTAATGTTTAATTTTCAATTTTCAATTTTTAATTCATGCTAAAGAGTGTCAAGACAAAGAGACATCTTTCTAACATGATTCTTAAAATTGCATTAAGCAGTTTTGCATTCTAATTTATCCGATAAACTGATATGAGTTTGAACATAGATTCTCTCGACGGCAGAATTGCATCACTCATGAAGAAGTACGGTGTTCGCGCGCTTCAGATCTCGCTTGCAGTGATATTCATCTGGTTCGGCGCTCTGAAAATAGTGGGACTTTCGCCGGCGGCTGATCTTGTACTGGCAACCGTCAAATGGATGCCTTTCTTCACTCCCGAAGTCTGGCTGAAGATCATCGGCTGGTGGGAAGTGATAATAGGCGTGTCTTTTCTTTTTCATAAAACGAAGCGAATTGCGATCGCCCTGCTGGCAATGCAGATGGCCGGAACATTTCTTCCTCTGATAATCCTTCCTGACATCACGTTTCAGCCGGGACGATATCCGTACGCGCCGACAATAGAAGGACAATACATCATAAAGAATCTTCTGATAATTTCCGCCGCGCTTGTTGTTGGCGGTACCGTAAGACCAACGGACAAGTCACTGAACACAAAATCAATCTACTTTGATGACCGAAGAAATAATTAAGCTGATCGGGAAATCCCTGTCGATCGGCACTAAGCAGGTCTCCGCTACAGTTGATCTTCTGAACGAAGGCGCAACGATCCCGTTCATTTCAAGATACAGAAAAGAAGCAACGGGAAGTCTTGATGAAATGCAGGTTGCCGGAATTGACTCAGAACTGAAGCGGCTCAATGAGCTTGTGAGGCGTCGCGAATACATCCTCAAAAGCATCGCCGATCAGGACAAGCTTACCGATGAACTTGCCGGCAAGATCAACAACTGCTGGGATATTCATGAGCTTGAAGATATCTACCTGCCTTACAAGCCAAAGAGAAAGACGAGAGCTTCTGCGGCAAGAGACAAGGGACTTGAACCGCTTGCCACTCTTGTCATGCTTCAGCAAAACATCAACCTGAATGAAGAGGCGAAGAAGTACCTCACAGAAGAAGTTGAAAACATCGAGGATGCCCTTGCCGGTGCAAGAGACATTATTGCAGAATGGATCAGTGAAGATGCCACAGCAAGGAATGCGATGCGGGAGTTGTTTGGCAGATCAGCAAAACTGAGCTCGACGGTTGTCGCCAAGAAGAAAGAAGAAGGACAGAAGTATCTCGACTACTTCGATTATTCAGAAGATCTGATTAACTGCCCCGGCCACAGATTGCTTGCAATACTTCGCGCTGAGCATGAAGGCATATTGCGGGTATCAATTGATGTTGATCACGATACGGCAATTTCAAAGTTGAAAAACATCTTCATAAAAAGTATTACGGTTAATGATGCAACGAGGCAAGTCTCGCTCGCTATTGCTGATTCATTCAAGCGGCTCTTGTCACCGTCAATTGAAAATGAATTCAGAAACAGTTCAAAAGAAAAGGCAGACAAAGAAGCAATTCTTGTCTTCTCCGAAAATCTCCGGCAGCTTCTGCTTGCATCACCGCTTGGACCGAAAGCCATTCTAGCAATCGATCCCGGATTCAGAACCGGCTGCAAGGTGGTTTGCCTTGATGAGCAGGGAACGCTCAAGCAAAATACAACTATATATCCGCATCCGCCGCAGGATAAGACTTCCGAAGCGTCTGAGATCATCAGCAAGCTCATAACGCAATACAAGATAGAGGCAATTGCTATTGGCAACGGAACAGCCGGAAGAGAGACGGAGAGTTTCATAAAAACTTTGCTTGGGAAGGATTCAAAGATTGAAGTTTACATGGTAAACGAATCCGGCGCTTCCATCTATTCAGCATCAGAGGCGGCGCGCGAAGAATTTCCCGAGCTTGATCTCACAGTGCGGGGAGCGATCTCCATCGGCAGGCGGCTGATGGATCCGCTTGCAGAGCTTGTGAAGATAGATGCAAAGTCAATTGGAGTGGGACAGTATCAGCATGATGTAGATCAGGATTTGCTGAAAGAGAGTCTCGATCAGGTTGTAAGTTTTGCAGTGAATCAGGTTGGCGTGAATCTCAACACGTCAAGCAGGCACTTGCTGAGATACGTTTCCGGTATCGGTCCAAAGATAGCGGGAGCGATCACGAAGTACAGGCAGGACAACGGACCGTTCAAGTCGAGAAAAGAACTTATGAAAGTTACCGGACTCGGAGCAAAAGTGTTCGAGCAGTCGGCCGGTTTCTTGCGGATACCCGGCGCAAAGAATCCGTTGGACAACAGCGCCGTTCATCCCGAGAGTTATTCAATTGTTGACAGGATGGCAAAAGACCTTTCCAAACCCGTAACAGAACTGATCGCTTCTGATGAAGCAAGGAAGCAGATTGACATAAAGAAATATGTGAATGACAAAGTAGGACTTCCGACTCTCGAAGACATAATGACCGAGCTTAAAAAGCCCGGACTTGATCCCCGCGGAAAGGCAGAAGTGTTTTCATTTGCCGAATCTGTAAATGACATCAGCGATCTCAAAGAAGGTATGCGCTTGCCGGGCATCATTACCAATCTCACAAAATTCGGAGCTTTCGTGAACATTGGCATAAAGGAAAATGGTTTGCTTCACGTATCACAGATCAGCAGCAACAGATTTGTGAGAGACCCGGCGGAAGTTCTGAAGCTTGACCAGAAGGTAATGGTGAAGATAGTCTCGATAGATATGGAGCGGAAGAGGATTCAGTTGACGATGAAGGATTGACTTCAGGAAATGGGTTGGTCGTTTTGCAAATTAGCAATCAACCTGAGATAGATTTTCGAATTGAGTATCCGGCAATGATATTCGATTTGATTATTTGAAGATTAGTATTTCCATTCAGTTTATTAAATGTTCAAGAGCTTAATGTTTCTTTGGATCTTATCTTGTGGCATTCGCCTTAAAATTCTTCCATACTATAGCAGCATGTTGGTCAGGATATAACCTTAAATTAAAGTCGTAATTGTCAAACGATATCCTTAAAGTGTTTGCTGTTGATATCGAAAAGGTTTGTACTTCTTAGCTCCCCATCGCCAGCTGGCATGCTTCTTCGAGCGTCATCTTCTCTCCCTCTTCCCGGTATTTTGCAAACTCTTCATCGCTTAACAGCTCATTCAGTCTTGCAGCTAATTCACTTTTTTCTTTTTCTGCATTAATATCAAACACCGTTCCCATTGACTTGACAGAGTGCTCAGCCGCATACAACAATCTCACTGCATCAAAGTGTTTCTTGTTAAGTTCAAATAATTGTGCGAGATAAATCAAAGTGTTTGCAATTCCCGGTTTATCACCAATTTCTCTTTTCATTGACAAACTCATTTCATGATACTTCCCTGCCTGTTCATTATCTCCGCGATGGATCGCTATACTTCCCAGATTGTTCATTGAGTCAGCCATTCCTCTCTTGTCACCGATTTCCTCTCTGATAGCCAGGCTTTCTTCAAAGTAAGTCTTAGCCTGTTCATAGTTTCCCTGAGTGTACATAACACCTCCAAGATTGTTCATGGAATCTGCCATTCCTATCCTGTCGCCGATTTCCTTTCTGATAGCCAGGCTTTCTTCAAAATATTTCTTAGCCTGCTCATAATCTCCCTGAATGTAAACAATACCTCCCAGATTGTGCATATAATCAGCAATTCCTTTTCTATTGCCCAGTTCCTTTCTGATGTACAAACTTTTTTCAAAATATTTCTTAGCGTGTTCGTATTCTCCCTGATTAAAAGCTATCATTCCAAGGTTGCCAGTAGAAACTGCAATGCCCATTTTAGAACCAATGTCCTTGTTGTATGCCAGACTCTCTTCATGATACTTCTTGGCATGCTCATAGTCTCCCTGAAATGATGAAAGACTGCCCAAACTATTCAGGTTAGAAGCCATTCCTTTTATATCGCCTATTTCTTTCTTTATGGCAAAGCTCTCTTCAAAATGTTTCTTAGCCTGCTCGTAGTCTCCCAGGTCAGCCGACAAATTTCCCAGGCTTTGCAAAGATTCAGAAATTCCATTCTTGTCACCAAGTTCCTTTTTGATCGCCAGACTTTCTTCAAAATAAATTTTGGCCTTCTCAGGATCTCCCATTAGGTCAGCTACTTTTCCAAGGTTGTTCAGGGAAACAGCAATTCCCTTTTTGTCATCAATTGTCCTGCTGACAGTCAGGCATTCTTCAGAGTATTTCTTGACTTGCTCATAATCTCCCTGAAGATATTTAAAGACACAAAGCCAATTGAGTACATTTATGATTGACGATTTGTCTGATGCGCCGGAACATTGCAAAATATTCTCATAAAGTCTGATCCCGGTTGAATAATGTCCGTTGGTATTCCAGAAGTCTCCAAGGGCAACTGCCATAATTGCTCCTTTATCGGCATGCCCATTGTTTACAGACCAATCAATTGCAGATATGAAGTTAGTGTGATCAGCTTCAATTTTGTCAAACCAAAATCTTGCTTTTTCACCTCTTAGTTCCGGTTCCGCTTTCTTAGATATCCCCAGGAAATAATTAAGATGTCGCAAGTATGTTCCATTGCCGTCTGAAAGTTTTTCGATGCCGTACTGTTTGATTGACTCCAGTATCCTGTATCTTCCGTTTGATTCATCAAAAATTATCACGGACTTTTCTGTCAGTTGACTCTGAAGGTCAAGTATTAAGCTCTTGCTTATCATTTCATCCGAACAAACTTCTTCCGCCGCTTCGAGCGTCCACCCGCCTGAAAATACAGTCAATCTGCTCCAAAGAATTTTTTCCTCTTCCGAAAGCAGATCATAGCTCCAGTCAATAAGAGCTCTTAATGTCTGCTGTCTCGGCAAGGCTGTTCGTTTCCCTCCGGTTAAGAGACTGAATCTGTCATCAAGTCTCTCGTATATTTTTGATATCGATAATATATTTGTCCTTGCAGCAGCTAGTTCAAGGGCAAGCGGGATTCCGTCAAGCCGTGAACAAATTTCCGCCAGCGCCGTAGCGTTTTCATTATTTACTCTGAAACCGGGATTTACCAGAAGAGCCCTTTCGATAAACAATCTTACCGATTCAAACTGAATCAACTCTTCGGGAGTGTTATTTGTATTCGGATCAGGAATTGCCAGCGCCGGGATTCTGTATGTCTTTTCGCCTTCGCAGTTCAATGCTTCACGGCTTGTTGCAATCATCTTCAGTTTAGGACATGAAGAGAGTAATCTTTCAGCAAGATTGGCACAGGCATGTATCAACTGCTCACAGTTATCAAGCAGAATTAAGATTTCCTTTCCCTTAAGAAAGTCAATCAATGTTTCTTCAGTTGTTCTCTTTGATTCTTCCTTGATGCCAAGAGCATCAATCATTGTTGAGGTCAATAATGCGGGATCATTGAGAGCAGCCAGATCAACAAACCATACTCCGTGTTCATATTCATCTATTACTTCGGCTCCGGTCTGAAGCGCAAGTCTTGTCTTCCCTGATCCGCCGGCTGATGTAAGAGTCACAAGCCGGCTTAGCTTCAGAGCTTCCTTCACTTGCTTCATCTCCTTTTCGCGACCGATAAAACTCGTGAGCTGAACAGGAAGATTATTCGGACGTGCATCGAGTGTTTCTAACGGCGGAAAGTCTTCACGAAGTCCTGCGCCGACAACCTGATAAAGTCGAATCGGCAGAATCACATCTTTCAGTCTTCTTTCGCCAAGATCCCGGAAATCTATTCTATTACTTTGAGACTCAGTGTCTTTTGCATAAAGTTCATAAGCATCGTTTGAAATCAGTATCTGTTCGCCGTAAGCTGCGGACATGACTCTTGCAGCCCGCGCAAGTGTAATATATCCCATGTAATTGTTTCCGTTCCATTCAGCATTCCCCGAATGAATGCCGATCCTTACTTTAATTACAGCTTCATCCCATTTTTCGCTTGCAAGACTTCTCTGTATTTCAACAGCCGCTTTGAAGGCATCTTCCGGACTCTCAAACGCACCGCAAAAAGCATCTCCGACGCTTTGAAAGATAAAGCCGTTGTTGGATTCGATATCCCTTATCAGAATTGAATGATGTTTATCCAGAGCAGACAAAAGTTTTTCAGGAAACTTCTGAGAAAGCTTTGTGCTTCCCTCGATGTCGGTGAAGAGAAATGTTACCTTACCTGATGGTATTATTTTTTCGGTGTTGTTCATTAGAGTCGGCAACAATTTACTAATTGGGCATTGAACATTCTGCCTTGTAATGAATCTGCTGATTCCTAAAATGCAAGCGTCATTGTCTGGGGTACTATCTTTTCACCCCACCGGAGTTTCCGGGCTTTTCGGGACTCCACGAAGTGGCGGCCTGACGCGGGCAAAAAGAAAAACAATAACTGTCGTCCCCGCCCGCCTGCAAAGAGTGAACTAGAGTTGCATTCCGCGGGCAGGAGTGTTCCTATCGGGGACATACAAAAAGCAAAACAATAACCTGTCGTCCCCGAGTGCTCTTTCGCCCCCGCCGGAATCTCCTTGCTCTTCGGGAATCCACGAAGTTTGTGCGACCCCTTCGGGGTCGTTATCTCATCGCAATGAATATCTATAAATATTGAATCCCTTCGGGATTCATATTCCCAACAGGATGCCGAAGGCATCTTATATTTGTAGCTTGGAATACACGCGTCAAAAGGATGCAGAAGGCATCCAATGTTTATAGCAACGAACTTGCATCACCGTCCGACCCCGAAGGGGTCGAATAACAGATATTTAGCAATTATGTAATTTGTCAAATAAATCAGTTTGTGCGACCCCTTCGGGGTCGTTATCTCATCGCAACGAATATTTATAAACATGGAATCCCTTCGGGATTCATTTTCGCAACCGGATGCAGAAAGCATCCAAAGCTTATTTCCATCTTTGCTTTCATTCGTGCATTCGTGGCAATAAACAAGAGCATTCTGAACAAACAGACTTTGCATTACTGCTGACAAATGTAGAATTGCTTTTTTACATAGGGAGAGTTAGTTTGATTGAGGTTTTGTGATATACACTTGTCTGAGCAAAGGTCGTTTGAGCAATTTACTCACACCTTTGGAAAAGATGTTGTGAAAAACTAACTAACACAGTTTCGCATATCCGCACAACTTAGTACGGACTTGCGCAAATTTTGGAGCTTAGAGTTCGTATTTTAAAATGTTATTAGCCATTAAAATAAAAAGACCATATGTTGCCGGGACCTAATTACGTTTACAAATGCCCAAATTGCGGCAATCTTTTGACAAGAGGAAGTTTGAAGAGTGGAAACTCTATTGGCGAAAAAATTTATTCTGATGGTAAGAGAATAGCTCCAATGCTACCTGAGTTTCCGGATCTTACAAAATGCAAGAAGTGCGATAAGATCTTTTGGTTGAGCAAAATTAAAAACATTGGAACTTATGATTGGGGGAATCCTATAAATCCTAAGTGGCAGAATGCCGATGCTGCTGAATTTTTGGGAATCGACGACTTTTTCAAAGCCCTTGAATCTGGAATTGCTGAAAAAAAGGAAGATGAATTTTTTATTCGACAAGGAATCTGGCATGCATATAATGACAGAGTAAGAAAAGGTATTAACCAGTTTATTGATGAAAATGATGAAATCAAGTGGGAAGAAAATTGTAAAAAATTAATCTCGCTCCTTGACCAAACCGATTTGAACGAAAGAATTATGATTGCTGAATTGAAAAGAAACCTGGGTGACTTTGAAGGTTGCATTGATATAATTAAGAAGATTAAGGACAAGAATGTAAACTGGCTGAAAGATAAGTTTATCCTCGAATGTGAAAGAAAAAACAAATTGGTAATACGTCTGAATTAACGGCTTATTACACGGCTTTTGAGTCTGGCGAACTGATCTCAAAAATTGGAGCATTCTACTTCTATTCAAATTCAAAACCGGCTCACAGTTTTTTGCCTCTAAATCACCAATAACCCAAAGCCAGAATATGTTGGCGCTCATTGCAGAACGACACACCGGCATTATTGACATTGACTTAAGAACATGAGAAAAGTAATTGCAGCGATCAATATGACACTTGACGGGATTTGCGACCATACTGCAGGCATTCCCGATGAAGATCTGCATAAACATTATGCCGGACTTTTAGACAATGCAGGAGTTATATTATACGGACGGACAACTTACGTGCTTATGCAAATCTGGCAAACGCTGTTACAAAGTCCTTCAGGTCAAAAATCAATGGATGACTTTGCACTGGCAATTGACAAGATACCAAAAATTGTTTTTTCAAGGACCTTGAAAAGTACCGAATGGGACAGTGCGAAACTTGCAATAAAGGAAATTGAAAACGAAGTGTTAGAACTCAAACAGCAACCGGGCAAAGATATTTTAGTCGGCAGCCGGAGTTTGATTATTCAGCTAATAAACCTTAATTTGATCGATGAGTTTCAGATTTGTATTCATCCACTGATTGAGGGAAAAGGCCTGTCTTTGTTTGATAAAATTAAGGACAGGAAAGTTTTCAGACTCTTAAAGACAAAGATCTTTGATTCAGGTGCAATCGTGCTTTATTACGAGCCGGCACAAGAGTAAACAACGAACCGATGACACGGGTTTTGCTTCAGGAGAAATGACCCGAAGTATTGATACAGGAAGTTAAAACCCGGAGCTTTGTGAATTTATTCAGCTTCGGTGCAGGTTGAAAGTGGAGTGATTTTGGTCCCGCCCGAATGCAGATCCCCGAGACGTTTGTGGCCAGGCTTTTGGAGCAGGGCAATCAGTCAGCAGAATATCGGACAGTACGATTCCTCATTGAAAATTTGATGATGCAACAATTTCGAAATCACACTAAAATGTGAGTTAACGAATTTTTCCTTTCCCAAACCAGTGATTACGTACCAAAATCACACTATACTATGATTTTGCTTGTGAATTACGAAAAGTCGGATTATATTTGACACAAAAATCACAATATAATGTTAATCAAGGATATTGGGGAAATAATAAGAACCAGGCGAAGAGAGTTAGGCATCACCCAACCACACTTGGCCGAACTGGCGAATATCAGCACAAACACTTTGTATAAGCTTGAACGTGGACAAGGTAATCCGTCTTTTGATATATTGAACAAATTAGCAGAAGTACTGGGCATGGAAATCACGCTTGATGTAAAGAAGAAACATTGAATAAATGAGAGCATTGGAAGTATACCGTGATGGAATTTTGGCCGGAATCCTGACTGAAGAAAACCGTCAGCATTATGTTTTCAAGTATAACGAAAACTACTTTAATGATGCAAGCAAACCGGCTATCAGTTTGACATTGCCAAAAACACAAAAGCAATACAGCAGCGAGTTCTTGTTTCCGTTCTTTTTCAATATGTTAAGCGAAGGTGTAAACCGGAAATTGCAATGTACACAATTACGAATTGATGAAGAAGATAACTTCGGATTGCTGGCGGCGACAGCGCAATGTGACACGATAGGAGCAGTAACTGTGAATCCAATTGTGTCAAAATGAACTTAGATGAAATAAGATACTGTCCGGGAACTTTGGCTGAAGGATTCTCTGCTTACAGCCCGATCTGCTTGCGAAATCTGTTTAACCGTAAAAAAGTAAGTCACGTTTTACCTTATGAACCACCGCAGCAAAATGATAAAGTTGCAGAGGCATTCATGGACAACCGGAAACATATATCCATATCGGGTGTGCAGGAAAAACTAAGTCTTCTTCTGGAGAAGAATGTATTGCGATTGACAAAGGAAGGCGAACAGGGAACATATATTCTTAAACCGATACCAAGAGATTTAAAGAGGGTTGACCAGGTTCCTGCCAACGAACATTTGACTATGCAAATAGCCAAACAGGTGTATGGTCTGAAGACTGCAGAGAATGCCATGATCTTTTTTAAGAACGGTTCACCAGCGTATATCACCAAAAGGTTTGATGTAAAAGAAGATGCCGGTAAATGGGGCAAAGAAGATTTTGCAACACTGGCAGGAAAATCTAAAGATAATGCAGGGGCGAATTTCAAATACGAATACAGCTATGAAGAAATTGGATTGTTGATTCAAAAATATGTTCCGGCATGGCGGGTAGAAATAGAAAAATACTTTTCGTTGGTGGTTTTCAATTTTTTGTTCTCAAATGGAGATGCTCACTTAAAAAATTTCTCCCTGCTTGAATCATCCAAAGGTGATTACTTGTTAAGCCCTGCTTATGATTTGATAAATACAAAACTGCATGTGGACGATACAGACTTTGCACTTAATAAAGGCCTGTTTTCAGATGACTTCATGAGTGAACAATATAAGAAGAGCGGACATCCTTCCAAAAGTGATTTTACAGAATTTGCAAGGCGAATAGGAGTTAAGGAAAAAAGAATTGAAAAATTGATAATGCCATTTCTGCAAAAGCAACCCTTTATGGAAACACTTGTAGATCATTCATTCCTGTCAGACGGCAACAAAAGAGGATATTTGCAAATGTATAACACAAGAAGAAATTATTTGACAGCCCAATGAGATTGAAACTTCGCGATGCTAAGGAAGCACGGACCGCCCGTCCGCAGAGTCCGAAATTTTTTGCGGCAATCTTAAGGGACTCCATAAACCTAAAAGAAGAGAATAATTTTGACAAGAACATTTCAGTTATTTGCTTTATTGTTTTTGTACTTGCCATTATCAACAAGCTGCCAGACTTTAGATAACACGACAGATTTTCTGCGGAATAAAATTGAGCAAATTGTATCCGACAAGAAAGCAGTAGTTGGAGTTTCGATCATCGGGAATGACGGTAAAGACACTATTTCTTTACACGGAGACAGACGATTTCCAATGCAAAGTGTTTTCAAATTCCATATTGCACTTGCAGTATTGTCGGAGGTTGATAAAGGGAAGCTTTCGTTGGACCAGACAGTTGAGATAAGTAAAGATGACCTGTTGCCCGAAGATTTTTGGAGTCCGCTTAGAGATGAGAATCCGGAAGGCGGAAGTTTTACTGTTGAAAAATTAATTCAATATTCTGTTTCTCACAGTGACAATACAGCTTGTGATGTTTTGATCAGACTCATCGGAACACCTAAGACTGTTGAGGAATATTTTAAGAAGAACAATATTCAGGATATACAGATCACTTTTAACGAAAAAGATATGCAGGCAAAGTGGGAAAACATGTTTGAGAATTGGACTACACCAAAAGCTGTAAGCGAGACACTTAAAATGTTTTATGAGAATAAAGACAACTTGCTTTCAAAAAGCAGTTATGATTTTTTCTGGAAAACAAATAAAGAGACAACAACAGGGATGAACCGAATTAAAGGACAATTGCCCGAAGGAACAGTAGTTGCTCACAAAACAGGTTGGTCAGGTACAAACAAAGAAACAGGAATTACCGCTGCTGTCAACAATATTGGAATTGTCTTTTTGCCAGATGGGAAGAATTTCATCATCAGTGTTTTTGTAAGTGAATCAGAAGAAAGTTTTGACACAAACGAGAAGATCATAGCTGACATCGCAAAAGCAACTTATGATTTTTACACTACAACGGCTAAATAGAAAAACTGATACCATTTCAAAGACACAACATGACAACATTGGCAAACGATAACTTTGACATACAACTCCGGCCAACAGAGATTTCAGATCTGGACTCTTTGTTTCAATTTCAACAGGATAAAGAAGGCGCTTATCTGGCTGCATTTATGCCGAAAGATCCGGCAGACAAATCCGCATATTTAAGTAAATACACAAAGTTGCTGCGCGATCCGACTGTAAATAATCAGACGATCTTAATTGACTATGTTATTGTAGGCAGTATTGCAAAGTTTGTAATGGAAGGTGATGCTGAAATCACTTATTGGATAGACAGAAAATTCTGGGGAAGAGGCATTGCAACAAAAGCGCTGAAAGAATTTCTTGCCATTGAAACTTCCAGACCAATGTTTGCGCGGGTTGCGTTTGACAATCTTGGATCGCAAAAAGTATTAGAAAAATGTGGTTTTGTAAAAATTGGCTCTGACAGAGGTTTTGCAAATGCAAGACAAACAGAGATAGAGGAATTCATTTACAAACTTGATAACTGATCATCATAAAGAAACCCACTATTATACACTCATAGCATAAGTCCGACAGACATCATTGCTTCTGCAAAGGCGGTCGCAGCGCAAATGAAATTTCGGCAAGAGCACAAGTCAATCTTAAGCTTATATCTAAAATATTATAGTTTCTTTTCTCTTCCATGCATGACACCTTAACAGGCATTAACAATCAACCTGACAAATCAAAAACCGGCATCATAAATACTTAAATAACAAATGATCAGACAATGGACAAAGAACAAATAACAGACTTCGGAAAAAAGTATTCTGCTGCATGGTGCAGCCAAAAGCCGGAAAGTGTCGCAGCATTTTTTGCTGTTAATGGTTCATTGAAAGTGAATGCTGATTCACCTGCTGTTGGACGAGACGCCATTACAAAAGTTGCTCAGGGTTTTATGACTGCCTTTCCTGATATGATAGTGACAATGGACAGATTGGTAACTAAACCTGACGGAACAGAATTTCACTGGACATTGACCGGCACAAATTCAGGACCGGGCGGGACCGGCAACAAAGTAAAGGTCAGCGGTTTTGAACTCTGGCAATTTGACAAAGACGGACTCATACAGGAATCCATCGGCAGTTTTGATGCTGACGAATATAACAGACAACTTAAAGACGGCGTTGAATAAATAAATACGGAGTACTCTCACATAAGAAGCTAAGCCCCGAATGCAACAGACAATTACAGTCCAAAAGAATTTGAGCTTTGAATCAGGTTGACCCCAATGAGCTAATATCTGAACAAAATACAGGACCATAAGAAGTTAACTACTTTGACAGGTTACCGGGAACTTACAAACGAATCTACAAACGCAAAAAGATTAAACCGACACTCGTTGCGGAATTTTTATTTTAAATGCTTTTACTTACTTTGGCTACCCAAATTAATGAATCGGTGGATCAAGCATTGTCTTTTACGATTTTGTACCTGATCCAAATATTCAGCGGGTTCAAAACAACCCTTTAATACTACTATCAAATGACCCTACTAATGAAGAAGCATTTCTATGCACTCTTCCTTTTGGCATTAGTTCTTGGATGTTATTCCTGTTCAAAAGAAACCGGCTCAAGCAATAAAAATGAAACTGAAGTGACGCTGGATCTGGTGAATGTAACAGACGACAGAGTTAAAGTGGTGGTGAAACCGGCCGCTGTCAATTCTTCTACTATAGCTTTTCAAGTGCCCAAAATCATTCCCGGCACTTATGCTATTCAAGATTATGGCAGGTATATTGATGATTTTAAGGCATTTGATAAATCCGGAAACTCATTATCCGTATCTAAGAAGGATGTGAATACCTGGGTCATTTCTGAAGCAAACAAATTAGACCGTGTAGAATATTTAGTAAATGACACATTTGATGAAGAAGTAAGTCAAATGGAAAAAAATGAAACCGTTCCCTTTTCACCGGCGGGTACCAACATAAATAAGGGAGAGAATTTCTTTTTAAATCTCGGCGGATTTGTTGGGTATTTCGAAAATCAACAGGAGAAACCCATTGTTCTGACCATTGAGTATCCAAAGGAATTGGCAGGAACCACTGCTATGGTAGATGCTGATGCCAGTCGCACTAAAGATGTTTTTCGGGCTAAACGTTTTGCAGAATTAATAGACAATCCAATCATGTATGCAAAACCTGATATTTCAACTTTTACTATTGGTGATATGGAGGTAGTTCTCCATGTGTATTCGCCAAGAAACACTAAAGTTACATCACAATTCCTGATGCCTGCTTTACAAAAGACGATGATTGCTCAGAAGCAGTACTTAGGTTCCATTAATAAGACAAAAAGGTATGCGGTCTTGGTTTATTTAACTGCAAAAGCGGATAACGATGCACAAGGTACAGGTGCATTAGAACACAACAGTTCTACCACCGGTATATTTGAGGATGACATGAAAGCCGATGGACTTGATCATACAATTTCCCATGAGTTTTTTCACACGCTGACTCCCTTAAATGTTCATTCTAAGGAAATTCAATACTTTGATTTCAATAATCCAAAAATGTCTCAGCATTTGTGGATGTATGAAGGATTTACCGAGTATTTTTCAATCTTATTTAAAACCAATAAGGGCTTTGCAGATGAACAGGCATTCTATGATGTTTTAGCAGACAAAATGAATTTTGCTGCTACTTTGTATAATGATCAGATGTCATTGTCGGAGGTAAGCAAAAACGTTGTGGATCCCGTAATCAATAAGCAGTTTGGAAATTTTTATAACAAAGGTACTTTAGCAGCTATGTGCCTTGATATTATCATCAGAGAAAAAAGTAACGGTGAAAGAGGTATTCTAAGTGTAATGGGAGAATTGTCAAATCTTTACGGAGCAGATACAGCCTTCAGTGAGGATTCGCTAATTCCGGAATTTACAAAACTTACCTATCCGGAAGTGGGTGAATTTCTTCAGAATCATGTTGTCAAAAATGATCCTATAGATTATGGCTATTATTTGGCTAAGGTCGGAGTGTCAATTCAAAAGATCAAGGTGCCTGTAAAAATGGCTTTTTCTCTGGGTTCAAATACTTATTTCAAAGTTGACCCCAAAACAAACAAAGTGTTTATAGCCACTTTGGATGGCAAGAATGAATTCCTAAAATCCGTTGGTTTTCAGGATAATGATGAGATTGTAGAACTGCGGGGCGTTAAACCTGAAGGAGCTGAGAGTGGTAAATTAGCTTCTATTCTGGCCTATAATTTAAAAGATGGTGACGAATACACTGCTAAGGTCATAAGAAACGGAGAAACAATTGAATTAAAAGGAAAAGTAAAACTGAATCAGGCTGATGGTAACAAAATTGAATTTACGGATAAATCAAAAGCCAAATTAAAAGACCAATGGCTTAAAAATTAGGGAAATTGGAGAAACCATTACGATGTAATTTTAGAACTCAATTGTCTGCGAATTTATATGTGGTGTCGGGACTTCCGTCCCGACACTAGGTAACTTGGTATGCGTCAGGACGAAAGAGTCTGTCCGAGAACCGATTTATTTAGAAGACTAGAATATGCAAAGGTATGATTTTAAAAATCGGACATTGGCTTTTTATTATTTTTATCTTATCCTTTCATAAGTACGGGTGCTAATTTTTTTAT
>WBZL01000158.1_pt1 | contig 72343 bp, 68 predicted proteins | sample 5204291 | NCBI WGS metagenome assembly WBZL01 (sample SAMN12344345, study PRJNA552823) | activated sludge metagenome | biome: Activated sludge suspended growth; feature: Nitrification reactor; material: Wastewater; isolation source: activated sludge from nitrification reactor of wastewater...
GAAGATGCCCTTGTGCGCGAACACGTAGAACAGCGTGACGAAGAGACCGGCCAGCATGCCCGCGATCGCGCCTTCCTTGTTCATCTTCTTGGAGAAGATGCCCATCATGATCGCCGGGAACAGCGACGAAGCCGCGATACCGAAGGCCAGCGCGACCGTACCGGCGGCGAAGCCCGGCGGGTTCAGACCGAGGTAGCCGGAGATCACGATCGCCACCGCCATCGAGATCTTGCCCACCAGCAGCTCGTTCTTGTCGCTGATGCTCGGCGCAAACACGTTCTTCACCAGGTCGTGCGACACCGCGGACGAGATCGCCATCAGCAGACCGGCGGCGGTCGACAATGCGGCAGCCAGACCACCCGCGGCGACCAGCGCGATCACCCAGTTGGGCAGCAGCGCGATCTCGGGGTTCGCCATCACCATGATGTCGGCGTTCACCGTGAGCTCGTTGCCCTTCCAGCCCGCAGCCTCGGCCTTGGCCTTGGCGTCGGCGCTCTTGGTCTTGTCGTTGTAGTACTGGATGCGACCGTCGCCGTTCTTGTCCTCGAACTTCAGCAGGCCGGTCTTCTCCCAACGCTTCATCCACTCGGGACGTTTCTCGTACTGCAGGCTGGACTCAGTGGCGTACAGGTCGGCGTTGGCCTTGACTGTGGCCGGGTTCACCACCAGCTTGCCTTCGGCATTGCTCTCAAGACCGACCGCAGCATTAACCGTGCCATGCAGGTTCAGCTTGGCCATCGCGCCGACCGCAGGTGCGGTGGTGTACAGCAGCGCAATGAAGACCAGCGCCCAACCCGCCGAGCTGCGCGCGTCCTTCACCGTGGGGACGGTGAAGAATCGCATGATGACGTGCGGCAGGCCCGCGGTGCCGATCATCAGCGACAGCGTGTACATGAACATGTTGAGCGTGCTGCCCGGGATCGAGGTCGTGTACTGGTCGAAGCCGAGGTCCTTCACGATCAGGTCGAGCTTGGCGAGCAGCGAGGTGTCGGTGCCGACCATGGTCGACCCGAGGCCGAGCTGGGGCAGCGGGTTGCCGGTGAGCTGCAGCGAGATGAAGAAGGCCGGCACCAGGTAGGCGGCGATCAGCACGATGTACTGCGCAACCTGGGTGTAGGTGATGCCCTTCATGCCGCCGAACACCGCATACAGGAACACGATCGCCTGGCCGATGTAGATGCCGGTCTCGCTGGAGACGCCAAGGAAGCGCGAGAAGGCCACGCCGACGCCGGTCATCTGGCCGATGATGTAGGTCAGCGACGCGGTCAGCAGGCACACCACAGCCACCGTCGAGGCCGTCTTCGAGTAGAAGCGGTCGCCGATGAACTGCGGCACGGTGAACTTGCCGAACTTGCGCAGGTACGGGGCCAGCAGCATCGCCAGCAGGACATAGCCGCCGGTCCAGCCCATCAGGAACAGGCCGCCGCCGTAGCCCATGTTGGCGATCAGGCCCGCCATGGAGATGAAGGAAGCCGCCGACATCCAGTCGGCCGCGGTGGCCATGCCGTTGGTGACCGGGTGCACACTGCCACCCGCGGCATAGAACTCGCTGGTGCTCCCGGCACGCGCCCAGATGGCGATGCCGATGTACAGCGCGAAGGACGCGCCGACCACCAGGTAGGTAACGGTTTGAAGATCCATAATCCTCTTACTCCTCGTGGACGTCGAACTGGCGATCGATGTCTCCCATCTTCTTCGCGTAGTAGAAGATCAGCGCGATGAAGATGTAGATCGACCCCTGGTGGGCGAACCAGAACCCGAGCGGATAGCCTCCCAGCGAGATGCTGTTGAGCGCGGGCGCAAAGAGGATGCCGGCACCGAACGAGACCACGAACCAGATGATCAGGATCTTGGTCAGGAGGCCCAGCGTGGCTTTCCAATAGCCTGAAGCACTGTTGTTTTCCATCATGTCTCCTCGTTATAAGTGAAACACCTGCCACCACACGGGCGAAGGCTGGAGACAGCCCCGGGCCATGCAGCAGTGGGACGATTATAGAAAGATCAGTCTTACTTATCCCTTACAGAGGCGTAAGGAGCGAGGCTAAAGACGCAAGGTACAAGCAAGAAAAAACCCGCCGGCTCCGGGGGGAGCGGGCGGGTTCGTCACCGCCGGCAGAGGCGCCGGCCGGTTCCGCGCCTACATGCGCGCGATCATCGCGTCGCCGAACTCCGAACACGAGACCTCGTTGGCGCCTTCCATCAGGCGCGCGAAGTCGTAGGTGACCTGCTTGTCTGCGATCGCCGCCTCCATGCCCCGGATCACCAGGTCGGCCGCCTCCTTCCAGCCCAGGTGGCGCAGCATCATCTCGGCCGACAGGATCAGCGAGCCCGGGTTCACCTTGTCCAGCCCGGCGTACTTGGGCGCGGTACCGTGGGTGGCCTCGAAGCAGGCGTACTGGTCGGAGATGTTGGCGCCCGGCGCGATGCCGATGCCGCCCACCTGCGCGGCGAGCGCGTCCGAGATGTAGTCGCCGTTGAGGTTGAGCGTGGCGATCACGTCGTACTCGGCCGGACGCAGCAGGATCTGCTGCAGGAAGGCGTCGGCGATCGCGTCCTTGACGAGGATCTCGCGACCGCTCTTCGGGTTCTTGAACTTGCACCACGGGCCGCCGTCGATCGGCTGCGCGCCGAACTCCTCCTGCGCCACCCTGTAGCCGGTGTCGCGGAACAGGCCCTCGGTGAACTTCATGATGTTGCCCTTGTGCACCAGGGTCACGCTCTTGCGGTCGTTGTCGATCGCGTACCTGATCGCGGCGCGCACGATGCGGGTCGTGCCCTCGATCGACACCGGCTTGATGCCGATGCCCGAGGTCGCCGGGAAGCGGATCTTCCTGACCCCCATCTCGCCCTGCAGAAAGTCGATGACCTTCTTCGCGCCCTCGGACAGCGCCTGCCATTCGATGCCGGCGTAGATGTCCTCGGTGTTCTCGCGGAAGATGACCATGTCGGTCAGCTCGGGCTGCTTGAGCGGGCTGGGCACACCCTTGAAGTAACGCACCGGACGCACGCACTGGTAGAGGTCGAGCTCCTGACGCAGCGCCACGTTGAGCGAGCGGATGCCGCCGCCCACCGGGGTGGTCATCGGGCCCTTGATCGACACCGAGTAGGTCTTCAGCGCGTCGAAGGTCTCCTTCGGCAACCACTCGTCGGGACCGTAGATCTGCGTCGACTTCTCGCCGGCGTAGACCTCCATCCAGTGGATTTTCTTCTTGCCGCCGTAGGCCTTGTCCACCGCCGCGTCGATCACCTTGATCATCACCGGGGTGATGTCGACGCCGATGCCGTCGCCCTCGATGAAGGGGATGATCGGATTGTCCGGAACGGCCTGCCCCGGGACGATCTTCTGGCCGCCTGCGGGTACCTTGATCTTGGATTCGCTCATGCCTGCTCCCTCCCTCAATGGCCGCGGATGGATTCCACGACGCTGCTGTGGTCGAACTGCCACGGGGATGTCCGTCGGACGACGGACCGGAAGGCTGCGACGGCATGCGGGACACGCTGCATCTCGCCGCACAGCCCCCTATCCGAGGCCGATTATGTCCCAAAGATCCGCAGGTCGAAAGGAAGCGGCGCAGCATGGCTGCGCCGACCGGGACACGGCCGGTGATACCATTTCCGACATGTTCGACACCGCCGCGGCTGCGCCGGCGGGATCCTCCGGAGGGGTTCGATGGACGTGCAGTCGGGAGAAAGCCCGATCGCGCAGGCGATCGCACAGGCGCTGGTGGAAGGCTTCAACAAGCACTACCGCATCTTTCGCGAGACCTCGCGCCGCGCCAAGGAACTCTACGAGGCCGCGCTGTGGCAGAAGCAGCTCGACGCGGTGCGCGAGCGCGTGCAGTTCTACGACGACCGCGTCGACGAGACGGTGCAGCGACTGCACGACGAGTTCGACGCCGACTCCCTCGACGACAGCACCTGGCAGCAGGTCAAGCTGCAGTTCATCGGCATGCTGATCAACCACCGCCAGCCCGAGCTCGCCGAGACCTTCTTCAACTCGGTCACCACCAAGATCCTGCACCGCAGCTACTTCAACAACGACTACCTGTTCGCGCGCCCGGCGATCTCCACCGAATACATCGAGTCCTACCCGCCGGTGTACTCGAGCTACTACCCGCGCGACCGCGGCCTGCGCGCCACCGTCCGGCGCATCGTCGAGGACTTCGACTGGCAGCGCAGCTTCGAGGATCTCGACCGCGACGTCGACTTCGTGCTGCGCGCGGCGCGGGCCCACCTCGGCGAGTGGCCGGCGATGGAGGTCAACTGCCAGATCCAGGTGCTGTACTCGGCCTTCTATCGCAACAAGACCGCCTACATCATCGGTAAGACGGTCAATGGCTACCAGGAAAGCCCGTTCGCGATCGCGGTGCGCCACAACGAACGCGGCCTGCTCCACCTCGACGCGCTGATCCTCGACCCGTGGCGGATCTCGGTGCTGTTCTCGCTGTCGCGCGCCTACTTCCTGGTCGACATGGAGGTGCCCTCGGGCTACGTGCAGTTCCTGCGCTCGATCATGCCCAACAAGCCGAGGAGCGAGCTATACACCATGCTCGGCCTGGGCAAGCAGGGCAAGACCATGTTCTTCCGCGACCTGGTCTCGCACCTGCGCCACTCCAACGACCAGTTCATCATCGCACCGGGCATCCGCGGCCTGGTGATGCTGGTGTTCACGCTGCCCTCCTTCCCCTACGTGTTCAAGATCATCAAGGACGTTTTCGGCGCCTCGAAGAACATGGACCGCGCCACGGTCAAGCGCAAGTACCTGATGGTCAAGCACGTCGACCGCGTCGGGCGCATGGCGGACACGCTGGAGTTCTCCTACGCGGCGCTGCCGCTGGCGCGCTTCCACCCCGAACTGCTGCAAGAGCTGCGCACGCTCGCACCATCCTCGTTCGAGATCGACGGCGACAAGGTGATCATCAAGCATCTCTACATCGAGCGCCGCATGATCCCGCTCAACCTCCACCTGGAAAAGGCGAGCGAACCGGAGTTGGAAGAGGCGGTCAAGGAGTACGGCAACGCCATCCGCGAGCTCGCCATCGCCAACATCTTTCCCGGCGACATGCTGTGGAAGAACTTCGGCGTCACGCGCTACGGTCGCGTCGTGTTCTACGACTACGACGAGATCGAGTACATGACCGACATGAACTTCCGCAAGATCCCGCCCGCGCCCTACGAGGAGATGGAGATGTCGGGCGAGCCGTGGTACTCGGCCGGGCCGATGGACGTCTTCCCGGAGGAGTTCGCCACCTTCCTGCTCGGCGTGCCGCGGGTGCGCAAGGCCTTCCTCAAGCACCACCGCGACCTGCTCGCGCCGAAGTTCTGGCAGGAAGCGCAGCGGCGCATCCGCGAGGGCTACGTCGAGGACTTCTTCCCCTACCCGGTCGAGCTGCGCTTCTGCAAGCTGTTTCCGCCGGCCGCGGGCGCAGCTTCAAGCTGAGCGCCTGCCCGGGAGCCGGCCGGCAAGCGCTCAGGCCGGCGCGCCGGCGATCACCGCCTCGTCGCTGCGGCTGTCGCCGCGGCTATCGACCCAGCGCGCCACCAGGCGATCGCCCGCGGCCGCCCCCTTGAAACGGAAGCGCAGGAAGGGGTTGGCCGAAACGGATGGGCCGAAGTCGGCGCCGAAGACGAGGCGTTCGCCGTGGTGGACCTCCAGCCGGGTGATGAAGTGCGCGGGGATGATCGCGCCCTTGTCGTCCTTGCGCTGGCCGCTCTCCATCGGATGGGGGACCTGCATGCGGACGTCGGCGACGCCGTCGCGGACGTCCGCGCGGATGCGCATCGGGTTTGTCATGGAGTCGCTCTCCTGTGCCGGCGCGGCTCAGCCGCAGCCGCTGATGGTGACGATGACCGCCTTGCGGGCGATGTGGAAGCGGCCGTTTGCCCGCACCAGCGCGACCACGTCGGCGCTCTGCGCCATTTTCAGCCGGGTGATCACCTCGGGCTGGGTGCCCTCCGGGATGGAGAACACCGCGGCAAGCGGGAAGGGATTCTTCTCGACCAGGATCGCGATGCGGTCGGTGCCGGGCAGGCGGCTCTTCACCTCGACCGAGACTGCGTTGGCGACCTCGGCGATGTCGGGGGCGGCGAGACTCAGCTCGGCGCTCGCACTGGCCTCCTGCGCCCCCAGCGCGGCGAGCGCCGCGTTCAGCTCGCGGGCGTCGAAACCGGGCCGCGCGGCGGCGGCCTGCGCCTGCGCGGGCGAGATCAGACCGGCGGTGGCAAGCAGGCCCAGCACGCCCAAGCCCCCGACGGCATGCAGCAATTGTCTTCGTTTTTGGTCCATCCGGCTCTCCTGCAGGGTTCGCATGGCGGCGGCGCGTGGCCGCCGCGTGCGGCAATACTCGCACACCCGGGACCGCTCTGGCGCAGCGCAGCATCGTCCATCCGGCGAGCACGCCGTCGCGCGTCGGGCGCGGCTTGGCGGGCTTCCGGTCGAAATCGACGCCGAGCGCGAGCACGTCCTCCGGCGCGAGGCCCGCCGCCACGCTCTCCATGGCGTCGCTCCTGCGCACAACGTGGCGGCTACGCGGTGCCCGCCTCCTTCCAACCGAGCTCCAGGATCCACGGCGCCGGGCCGGCCGCGAGCGCGGCGCGCACGTACTCGACCGTACGCTCGGGCAGGGCCCCGGGCGCGTGCCATTCGAGGCGATCGCACTTGTGCGGCTCGAGGATGGCGGGCTCGCCACTGAAGCGCTCCGCGGCGAGGAAGAAGTCGATGCGATTGGTGTCCGAGCGCCGATGGACGACACCCAGCCAGGCCAGCTCGCCCTCCTCGACCTCCAGCCCGGTCTCCTCGCGCAGCTCGCGCCGCGCCGCCGCGCGCACCGACTCGCCCGGCTCCACGTGTCCCCCGGGCAGGCTGAAGAGGCCGTCGAAGAAACCCGTTCCGGCACGGCGCATCAGCAGCACGCGGCCCTCGCGCCGGCACAGCACATGGACGCCGGTAGGAATCCCCGCGTGCATCAGTGCTTGCCCGTGCTGCCGAAGCCGTCCGCCCCGCGCGAGCTCTGCTCGAAGCCCTCGACGAAGTTGAAGCCGACCTGCAGCACCGGCACCACCACGAGCTGGGCGATGCGCTCCATCGGCTCGATGGTGAAGCTCGCGCGCCCACGGTTCCACACCGAGACGAAGATCTGCCCCTGGTAGTCGGAGTCGATCAGCCCGATTAGGTTGCCGAGAACGATGCCGTGCTTGTGGCCGAGCCCGGAGCGTGGCAGCACCATCGCCGCCAGCCCCGGGTCGGAAAGATGGATCGCGAGGCCGCTCGGCACCAGCGTGGTCTCGCCCGGGTGCAGGGTGATCGGGCCGGGCAGACAGGCGCGCAGGTCGAGCCCCGCGGCGCCCTCCGTGGCGTAGGCGGGGGGATGGGTCTTGAGGCGCTCGTCGAGCAGCTTGACGTCGATTCGGTGCATGTCGGCTCTCCTTGCCTGCGGGCGGCGCGTGCCGCGCCCCGCCTGTCGTTGTGTTTGCGCTCAGCGCTCCCGGGCCGGCAGCAGGCCGGCGAGGTGGGCGACGATGCCGCGCGCCACCTCGGCCTTGGCCGCACGCGGCAGCGGGTGGCGGCCGGCGTCGTCGTAGAGGATCACGGTGTTGTCGTCGCCGCCCATGCCGTCGCTGACCAGGTTGCCGACCAGCATCGGCAGCCGCTTGTTGCGTCGCTTGCCCTCGGCGTAGGCGTCGAGGTCGCGGCTCTCGGCGGCGAAACCGACGCAGAAGGGCGCGTCGGCATGTGCGGCCACCTCGGCAAGGATGTCCGGGTTGGGGGTCAGCGCGATGTTCATGGTATCGGCGGACTTTTTCAGCTTGTGTTCGGCACTCGCCAGCGGCCGGTAATCGGCCACCGCAGCCACGCCGATGAAGACGTCCGCACCCGGCAGCGCGTGGAGCACCGCGTCACGCATCTCCAGCGCGCTGGTCACGCTCACGCGCCTCACCTCGGCCGGCACCGGCAGGCTCACCGGTCCGCTCACCAGCACCACCTCCGCGCCCGCCTGGGCGCAGGCGCGCGCGAGCGCGTAGCCCATCTTGCCCGAGCTGATGTTGGTGATGCCGCGCACCGGATCGAGCGCCTCGAAGGTCGGCCCGGCGGTGAGCACGACCTTGCGTCCGGCGAGCAGCTTGGGCACGAAGAAGCCCTCGAGGCGTTCGAGCAGCTCCTCCGCCTCGAGCATGCGCCCCATGCCGACCTCGCCGCAGGCCTGGTCGCCCGCCGCGGGACCGAACACGGCGACGCCGTCGGCGCGGATCTGCGCGACGTTGCGCTGCGTCGGCGGCGATTCCCACATCTGGCGGTTCATCGCCGGGGCGACGATCAGCGGCACGGCGCGCGCCAGGCAAAGCGTGCTGAGCAGGTCGTCGGCGTGGCCATGAGCGAGGCGGGCGAGGAAATCTGCGGTCGCCGGGGCGACGAGGATGGCATCGGCATCGCGGCCGAGGTCGATGTGCGCCATGTGGTTGGGCATGCGCGCATCCCACAGGTCGGACCACACCGGATTGCCCGACAGCGCCTGGTAGGTCACCGGGGTCACGAAGCGCGCCCCGCCCTCGCTCAGCACCACGTGCACCTCGGCGCCGGCCTTGCCGAGCAGGCGCACCAGCTCGGCCGACTTGTACGCGGCGATGCCACCGCCAACCCCGAGGACGATCTTGCGATTGCTCAACATGCTCATGACGATGAACTATACTCCGCGATGGATCGATGCATTCTGGATAGGCCGACAGGCCACGACGAGGGAGGCGGACACGCGATGGCGATCACCGACTGGCCCGCGGACGAACGTCCGCGCGAGAAGCTCCTCGCCCGCGGCGCCGCGGCGCTATCCGACGCGGAGCTGCTGGCGATCTTCCTGCGCGTGGGCATCCGCGGGCAGAGCGCGGTCGACCTCGCCCGCGCTCTGCTGTCCCGCTTCGGCACCCTGACCCGCATGTGCGGCGCCGACGCGAACGAGTTCGCCGCGGTACCTGGCATGGGGCTGGCGAAGTATGCCCAACTGCAGGCGGTCATGGAACTGTCGCGGCGGGCGCTCGCCGAGACGCTGGCCGCACGCCCGCTGTTCGATTCACCCCAGGTCGTACGCGACTGGCTGCGCCTGCGCCTCGGACACCTGCCCCACGAGACCTTCTGCGTGCTGCTGCTCGACGCACGCCACTGCCTGATCGAGGCGGTGGATCTCTTCCGCGGCACGCTCACGCAGACCTCGGTGTATCCTCGCGAGGTGGTCAAGCTCGCCCTCGCGCGCAACGCCGCGGCCGTGATCCTCGCCCACAACCATCCCTCCGGTGCCGCCGAGCCGAGCACCGCCGACGAGCTGCTCACGCGTGCGCTGAAGGACGCTCTCGGCCTGGTCGACGTGCGCGTGCTCGATCATTTCGTGGTGCCGGCGCACGGTCATCCGGTATCATTCGCCGAACGCGGCCTGCTTTGAGGTTCCGCCCGCCCTTCCGCTCCGGCCCCGGACCCTGCCTGGCATTCCACCCTGCGAACACGACGAAGGTACGCGGGGCTTGCCTCGACCGCGCTTCTTGCATTATCCTCGCACGTTTTCCGCAATCAGAATTCCCTGGAGCATCGTATGGCTCGCGTCTGCCAAGTGACCGGTAAAGCACCGATGGTGGGAAATAACGTTTCCCACGCCAACAACAAGACCAAGCGTCGTTTCCTGCCCAACCTGCAGAGCCGCCGCTTCTGGAGCGAAGGCGAGAACCGCTGGATCCGCCTGCGCGTGTCCAACGCGGGTCTGCGCACGATCGACAAGAAAGGCATCGACGTCGTCGTTGCCGAGCTTCGCGCCCGTGGCGAGAAGCTGTAAGCAACCGAACTGAACGGAGAAGGCCATGGCCAAGGGCATCCGCGAAAAGATCAAACTGGAGTCGACCGCCGGTACGGGTCACTTCTACACCACCTCGAAGAACAAGCGCACCACACCCGGGAAGCTCGAGTTCAGCAAGTACGACCCGGTCGCGCGCAAGCACGTGCCGTACAAGGAAGTGAAGCTGAAGTGATTTGGCGCGGCGGTTGCACGCAACCGCCCGGCAGAACGCGGCAGCTCCAGAAAACCGGAAGGGCCATCGGAAGATCCGATGGCCCTTCTGTTTTTTCACCCGCCACCGGCAGTGGCGGGCACGATCACATGCGCCGCGGAATCACGCGCGCTGGATGTTCGAGGCCTGTTTGCCCTTGGGACCCTGGGTGACGTCGAAGGAGACCTTCTCGCCTTCCTTCAGGCTCTTGAAACCGCTCATCGTGATGGCGGAGAAATGTGCGAACAGGTCTTCACTTCCATCATCCGGCGTGATGAAACCGAAACCCTTGGAATCGTTGAACCACTTCACGGTACCAGTTGCCATATTGCTTGGATCCTTCAAGGTTGCTTGTTACACCGCGGCCTTCGCAAACCGCGGTCGTGTGGGCGCTGACAGGGACCAAAACCACCTCCGGAAGCCCCTCGGGATCAGGCTCGAGCCGGCGCTCGCCTTCTTTTTTACGCATTCGGCACGGCAGCGTCAACGGGATTTCGCGGGGTTTCGATCGCGCAGCGCAACATGAATGCACACGGACCCACCCCCATCCCGAGCGCGATTTCGCGCCTGGCGCGGAGATGCGTTCATGCCGCAGCGCAAGAAGGCTGATTCGGGCAGTGCGCGCCAAACCACACTCTGCATGGGGTTTTCCCGGGACCCGACGCGCACACGAAGCGCGTGTTGCACTCTGCTTCGACTTCATTAGAATGATTTTATGGGCACCCGAAAACAAGACGATCTGGTCCTGGAAGCCAAGCGGACGCGCACGCGCCCGCCCCCGCTCTTCAAGGTCATGCTGTTGAACGACGACTACACGCCGATGGATTTCGTCATCGTCGTCCTGCAGAAATATTTCGGCATGGATCGCGAACGTGCCACGCGAGTCATGCTCCAAGTCCACAGAGAGGGCATGGGGGTATGCGGCGTCTTTCCCAGGGACATCGCCACGACCAAGGTGGAGCAGGTCACCTCGTTTGCTCGTCAGCATCAACATCCGCTGGCATGCGTGATGGAGGAAAATTGAATGATCGCGCAAGAGCTTGAAGTCAGCCTGCACATGGCTTTCGTCGAGGCACGGCAGAAGCGCCACGAGTTCATCACCGTGGAGCATCTTCTGCTTGCCCTGCTGGACAACCCTTCCGCCGCCCAGGTGCTGAAGGCGTGTGCCGCCAACATCGACGAGTTGCGTCGCGAGCTGACCGGTTTCATCGAAGAACACACCCCGCGCATCGAAGGCACGGACGAGATCGACACCCAGCCCACGCTGGGCTTTCAGCGCGTGATCCAGCGCGCGATCCTGCACGTGCAGTCCTCGGGCAAGAAGGAGGTCACCGGCGCCAACGTGCTGGTGGCGATCTTCGGCGAGAAGGACTCGCACGCGGTGTATTACCTGCAGAAGCAGAACATCTCGCGTCTCGACGTGGTGAACTTCATCTCCCACGGCATCGCCAAGGCGCCGCCTCAGGGCAACCCGCCGCAGGGTCGCAGCGAACCCGAGCAGGGCGAGCAGGAGCAGGAAGAGAAGTCCTCCGGCGGTGCGCTGGAGAGCTACACGCAGAACCTCAATCAGCAGGCGCTGGTCGGCAAGATCGACCCGTTGATCGGCCGCGAGAAGGAGGTCGAGCGTGTCATCCAGACCCTGTGCCGCCGGCGCAAGAACAACCCGCTGCTGGTCGGCGAGGCCGGCGTGGGCAAGACCGCGATTGCCGAAGGCCTTGCGCGTCGCATCGTCGAGGGCCGCGTGCCCGAGATCCTCGAGAACGCGCAGGTGTTCGCGCTCGACATGGGTGCGCTGCTCGCCGGCACCAAGTACCGCGGCGATTTCGAGCAGCGCCTCAAGGCCGTGCTCAAGCAGCTCATCGAGAACCCGAACGCGATCCTCTTCATCGACGAGATCCACACCCTGATCGGCGCCGGTGCGGCCTCGGGCGGCACGCTGGATGCGTCCAACCTGCTCAAGCCGGCGCTGTCCTCGGGCCAGTTGAAGTGCATCGGCGCGACCACCTACAACGAGTTTCGCCAGATTTTCGAGAAGGACCACGCGCTCTCGAGGCGCTTCCAGAAGATCGACGTGGTGGAGCCCTCGGTGGCCGAGACCGTCGAGATCCTCAAGGGGCTCAAGAGCCGCTTCGAGGAGCACCACGGCATCAAGTACAGCAGCTCTGCACTCTCCAGCGCGGCGGAGCTGTCGGCCAAGTACATCAACGACCGCCACCTGCCCGACAAGGCGATCGACGTCATCGACGAGGCCGGGGCGGCGCAGCGCATCCTGCCCAAGTCCAAACAGAAGAAGACCATCGGCAAGAACGAGATCGAGGAGATCGTTGCCAAGATCGCCCGCATCCCGCCGCGCACCGTGTCCAACGACGACAAGGCCGCGCTGAAGACGCTCGAGCGCGATCTCAAGAACGTGGTGTTCGGCCAGAATGCCGCGATCGAGGCGCTTGCCAAGGCGATCAAGATGTCGCGCTCCGGGCTCGGCAACCCGCAGAAGCCGATCGGCTCCTTCCTGTTCTCCGGCCCCACCGGCGTCGGAAAGACCGAGGTCGCCCGCCAGCTTGCCTACACGCTGGGCATCGAGCTGGTGCGCTTCGACATGTCCGAATACATGGAACGGCACGCAGTCAGCCGCCTGATCGGCGCGCCCCCGGGCTACGTCGGCTTCGACCAGGGCGGCCTGCTCACCGAGCAGATCACCAAGAAGCCGCACAGCGTGCTGCTGCTCGACGAGATCGAGAAGGCACATCCGGACATCTACAACATCCTGCTGCAGGTCATGGACCACGGCACGCTGACCGACAACAACGGCCGCCAGGCGGACTTCCGCAACGTGATCATCATCATGACCACCAACGCGGGCGCCGAAGCGATGCAGAAGTCGGTGATCGGCTTCTCGGCCAAGCGCGAGCCGGGCGACGAGATGGGCGACATCAAGCGCCTGTTCACGCCGGAGTTCCGCAACCGGCTGGATGCGATGATCTCGTTCAAGGCGCTCGACAACGAGGTCATCCTGCGCGTGGTGGACAAGTTCCTGATGCAGCTCGAGGCCCAGTTGCACGAGAAGAAGGTCGAGGCCCACTTCAGCGACGAGCTCAAGGCCTGGCTGGCCGAGAAGGGCTTCGATCCGCTGATGGGCGCGCGCCCGATGGCCCGTCTGATCCAGGACACCATCCGCTCGGCACTGGCCGACGAGTTGCTGTTCGGGCGGCTCGTCAATGGCGGCAAGGTGACCATCGACCTCGACGAGGACGACAAGGTGAAGCTGGTGTTCGAGGAGACGGAAGCGGCCACGGCCTGATTCCGCCCCTTCCTCGCAAGACGGCATGCCGGCGGAAACGCGGCATGCCGTTTTTCATGGCCGCCCCACCCGCCCGGCGGAGTCCCCCCTGGCCACGTCGTTTATCATGCCTGCTCCCGCGCCGACCATCCGGCGCATCGCCACACTTCTTTCTCGAGGAGCCCGCATGAACATCCAGACCGCCGACCTCTGCGACGCGCACGAGGACAAGCTCGCCGTCGTCGCCCCCATGTTCGCCAGCTACGGCGGCCGCCCGTCCTTCGGTGGACCGATCGCCACGCTGAAGATCTTCGAGGACAACTCCTTCGTCCGCAAGGCACTGGAAGGACCCGGGAATGGCCGCGTGCTGGTGATCGACGGCGGCGCCTCGATGCGCTGCGCCCTGGTCGGCGACCAGCTCGCCGAACTCGCGGTGAAGAATGGCTGGGCCGGCATCCTCGTGTACGGCTGCATCCGCGACTCCAAGGCGATCGGCGAGATGGACCTCGGCGTCTTCGCCCTCGGCACCCACCCGAAGAAGACCGTCAAGCGCAACGTCGGCGAGGTTGACATCCCGGTGGGCTTCGGCGGCGTCACCTTCCAGCCCGGCCACCACGTCTACGCCGACGAGGACGGCGTGGTCGTAAGCGCGGAGCCCTTGCTCTGAGCGGCGCCGGGCTTGCTTCGCTGCCCATGTGAGGCCCTCGACGCACCGCAAGCGCCCGGAGGAGGGATCGCGACTCGCTTCGCGCCTACCGGAACCGCCGGGCGTGCAATGCAGCAGAGCGACGCCGCCTTTCCGTTTCACAGCGCTCCATTTCTTTTCACGATACAAAACGCGTTTAACAAGCCTTTGTTTTAGATAGAAAAGATTTTTTCTTATGTCTTATATAAGACATATTGCTGCTGCGCGGAATGCCTCCTATACTCTCTTCCCATCTGCAGTGTCCTTTCTCCCTCGAAAACCGCTGCAGCCGGAACACCGCGACCGGTGCCTGAACCCGCCGCGATGCCTGACCCCCTCCTGCATTCATAAGGACGCATCATGACCCTGACCCGCGAACAGCAAATCGCCGCCCTCGAAAAAGACTGGGCCGAGAATCCCCGTTGGAAAGGCATCAAGCGCGGCTACTCCGCGGCCGACGTGGTCCGCCTGCGTGGCAGCCTGCAGCCCGAGTACACCCTGGCCCAGCGTGGTGCCAAGCTGCTGTGGGAGCGTGTCAATGGCGGCGCCAAGAAGGGCTATGTGAACGCCTTCGGCGCGATCACCGCCGGTCAGGCGATGCAGCAGGCCAAGGCCGGTCTCGAAGCCGTGTATCTGTCCGGCTGGCAGGTCGCCGCCGACGGCAACACCTCCGAGACCATGTATCCCGACCAGTCGCTGTACGCCTACGACTCGGTCCCGACCATGGTTCGCCGCATCAACAACACCTTCAAGCGTGCCGACGAGATCCAGTGGTCGCGTGGCATCAACCCGGGCGACAAGGAATTCGTCGACTACTTCCTGCCGATCGTCGCCGACGCCGAGGCCGGTTTCGGCGGCGTGCTGAACGCCTTCGAGCTGATGAAGAACATGATCGCCGCCGGCGCCGCCGGTGTGCATTTCGAAGACCAGCTCGCTGCCGTGAAGAAGTGCGGCCACATGGGCGGCAAGGTGCTGGTGCCGACCCAGGAAGCCTGCGAGAAGCTGATCGCCGCCCGCTTCGCCGCCGACGTCATGGGTGTGCCGACCATCATCCTGGCCCGCACCGACGCCGAAGCCGCCAACCTCATCACCTCCGACCACGACGCCAACGACAAGCCCTTCCTTACCGGTGAGCGCACCCAGGAAGGCTTCTACCGTGTCAAGAACGGCCTCGAGCAATCGATCAGCCGCGGCGTCGCCTACGCCCCCTACGCCGACCTGGTGTGGTGCGAGACCGGTACCCCGGACCTGGGCTTCGCCCGCGAGTTCGCCCAGGCCGTGCATGCCGCCCACCCCGGCAAGCTGCTGTCCTACAACTGCTCGCCGTCCTTCAACTGGAAGAAGAACCTGGACGACAAGACCATCGCCAAGTTCCAGGACGAACTCTCGGCGCTGGGCTACAAGTACCAGTTCATCACCCTGGCCGGCATCCACATCAACTGGTTCAACACCTTCAAGTTCGCCCACGCCTACGCCCGCGGCGAAGGCATGAAGCACTACACCGAGATGGTGCAGGAACCGGAATTCGCCGCTCGCGAGCAGGGCTACACCTTCGTGTCGCACCAGCAGGAAGTCGGCGCCGGCTACTTCGACGACGTCACCACCGTGATCCAGGGTGGCTCGTCCTCGGTCAAGGCGCTGACGGGCTCGACCGAAGAAGAGCAGTTCCACTAAGAGACTGCTTCCCTCATAACGGGGGAGGAGACGGAAGGCCACCCTGCGGGGTGGCCTTTTTCGTTTTTCGACGATGACCCGCAAACCGATCTGGCGTCATCGCACCCGCAGTTCCCGCAGAGCCACGCAGGATCCGGGCGGGACTGCAGTGTGCGGGACCGCCCGATCGCGACTTGCGCCGCGCCTGCCCGAATACACCGGGGCCCTCCCGAAGGACGGCCCCGGACCTCGAGACAAGCCGCGGATGCGGCCAGGAATCAGCCGCGGCCCGGCCCCATGCCGCCACCGTCGCGCGGACCGCCGCCCTTCATGCCGCGCTCGCCCTTGCGGCCCATCTTCTCGAACTCCGCATCGAACACCGTCTTCTGCGCATCGCTCAGCGTCGCATAGAAGGTCTCGACCGACTTGCGCGCCTCGCCCATCTCGGCCTGGCGCAGCTTGCTCATCTCCTCCATGCGCTGCATGCGCTCGATCGCCGTCTTCGGCGGCTCGGCGGCGCGGCGCTCGGCCATCATGCTGCCCATGCGCTCGGCGCGCGACTTCATGTCGGCCTTGAAGCGCTCGAAGGCGGGCTTCTGCTCGGGCGCCAGGGCCAGCGCCAGTTCGAGGCGTGCCATGTGCAGCTCGGCGCGCGCGGCCATCTTCGCCTTCATCTGCTCGGGCGCCATCTGCGACCAGCCGGCCTTGCCGCCGCGCGGACCGTCGCAATGACCGCCCCAAGCCAGCACTGCGGTGCTGCCGATGGCGCCGGTGGCGATGATGGCGGCGGCGATCGAGGTCTTGATCCAGTTTTTCATGATGGCTCTCCTGTGGGTTGCTTGTCCGTGTTGCCCGTCCGTTCGGGCGACGGAGCCATTTGAACACCGCGATGTAAGCCGGATTTGTCCGCGCGGCACGCGTTTGCAGCCTGATGTCTCGGCAGCGCCCGCAGATACGCTGGGATACAAAGCCGGGCCCACCCCGCCTTATGATCCAGGCCATGGAGAACACCGCATGAATACGTCCGACCACATCCTCATCGTCGACGACGACCGTGACATCCGCCAGCTGCTTGCCGACTACCTCGAGAAGCAGGGACTGCGCTGCACCACCGCGGCCGACGGGCGCGAGATGAAGGCAGCGCTCGAGACCCACCGCATCGACCTCATCGTGCTCGACCTGATGATGCCCGGCGAGGATGGACTCACCCTGTGCCGCAACCTGCGCGCGAGCGGCGGGCCGCACGCCAACACCCCGATCCTGATGCTTACCGCGCGCGGCGAGGACATGGACCGCATCATCGGCCTCGAGATGGGTGCCGACGACTACCTCGCCAAGCCCTTCGTGCCGCGCGAGCTCTTCGCCCGCATCCGCGCGGTGCTGCGCCGCACACGCGCGCTGCCGCCCAACCTCGACGCCGCCCCGCCCGCCAACGCGCGCCTGCTGCGCTTCGCGCACTGGCGCCTGGACACGATCAACCGCCACCTGGTCGACGCCGAGGGCACGGTGGTCGCGCTCTCCGGCGCCGAGTACCGCATGCTCGCGGTCTTCCTGTCGCACCCGCAGAAGGTGCTGTCGCGCGACCAGCTCATGGAACTCACCCAGGGACGCGAGGCCGACGTGTTCGATCGCTCGATCGACCTGCTGGTGAGCCGGCTGCGCCAGCGCCTCGGCGACAACGCGCGCGAACCGGCGATCATCAAGACCGTGCGCAACGAGGGCTACGTGCTCGCCGCCGAGGTCGTCGCCGAGACCGCGGACACCGACGGGAGCGGCGCGCGATGAGCCTGCCGCTGCCGCGCAGCCTGTTCGCCCGCCTGATGCTGATCTGGCTGGTCGGCATGACACTCGTGCTGGCGGTGAGCCTCGCGCTCTTCCTCGGCGAGCGCGAGCGCATCGGGCGCAGTGCGCTGTTCGAGGGCGTGGCGCAGGAGATCGCCAGCGTCGCCGAGCTGCTCGACCGCATGTCGCCGCCCGAGCGCGAGCGCTGGATCGACGAGATCGGCCGCCGCCGCCTGCGCCTCGCGCTGCGCCCACCGCACGATCACCTGCGTCCGCTAGCCGACGACCACCCGCTGCAGACCGCGTTGCGCGAGGCCATGCCGCAACGCCCGGCCACGCTGTACACCCATCCGCGCGACGACCGCCCCCACCCCGGCCTGGCGATCGTGCTCGCGCTCGCCGACGGCACCCCGCTGCAGGTCCGCCTGCCGGGCATCCCGCCGTTGCCGCCGATCATGCCGCATCAGCGCGGCCCCTTCCTCGCCGCCCTCGCCGCGCTGGTGCTGGGGGTAGGCTTGCTCACCTGGATCGCGGTGCGCATCGCCACCCGGCCGCTGTCGCGCATGGCGGAGGCGGCGCGCGCGCTCGGCGAGGACCCGACGCGCGCACCCATGGACACGCGCGGCCCCACCGAGGTCGCCCAGGCCGCCGCCGCCTTCAACCAGATGCAGCAGCGTGTCGCCGAGCACGTCGCCGAGCGTACCCGCATCCTGGCAGCGATCTCCCACGACCTGCAGACGCCGATCACCCGCCTGCGCCTGCGCGCCGAAATGGTCGACGACGAGGGCCTGCGCGCGCGCATCCAGTCCGACCTCGACGCCATGCAGGGCCTGGTGAAGGAAGGCCTCGCCTACGCGCGCAGCCTGGACGAACGCAGTCCGGCGCAGGCGATCGAGCTCGGCCCCCTGCTGCAGGCCCTCGCCGAGGATGCGCGCGACATGGGCTGGACCGTGCGCGTGCCCGAGGGAGCGCAGGGCCGCATCGTCGGCAACCCCTCGGCGCTGCGCCGCGCGCTGTGGAACCTCATCGAGAACGCAGTGAAGTTCGGCGGCAAGGTCGAGGTGGCGCTGGCCTGCGTGGGCGAGCACTGGGAGATCCGCGTCCGCGACCACGGCCCCGGCCTCGCGGAGGACGAGCTCGAGAAGGTGTTCGAGCCCTTCTACCGCACCGAAGCCTCGCGCAACCGCGAGACCGGTGGGACCGGGCTCGGGCTGGCGATCACGCGCAACCTGCTGCATGCCCAGGGCGGCGAGGTCACGCTGCGCAATCACCCCGACGGCGGGCTGGAGGCGGTCGTGCGGCTGCGCGTGCCGTAGCGCGCGGCGAGCGCGCGGAAGGTCGCGAGCTCGGCCGCGCGCCGCTGCGCGCTCCAGCCGAGTTCCGCCGCGAGGAGGTCGGCCACAGCAGGCGCCACCGCCGCGGCCGCCGCGGCATCGAGGAAAAGCGCGCGGCTGCGGCGCGCGAGCACGTCCTCGACGGAAAGGGCGAAGTCCTCGCGCAGCGCGCGCCGCACCGCCGCGGCGCCGGGCAGCACGCCGGGGGGAAGCCCCGGAGGCGCGCCCGGCAAGTCCGCCTCGCCCGCCTCCCCCGCGCACACTCCGCAATCGAGCGCCAGCGAGGCGGTCGGCGATGCCCGCCGCGCCAGCCCGCCTACCACCTCGGCCGCATCCACCGCCTGCTCGGCCATGGCGCGATAGGTGGTCCATTTGCCGCCCAGCACGCTGACCAGGCCCTGCGCCGAGACCTCGACGCGGTGCTCGCGCGAGAGCCGGCTGCTCGCGCCATCGCCTCCATCCTCGCCGAGCAAGGGCCGCAGGCCGACGAAGACGCTGCGCACGGCCTCGCGCGCCGGCGGCCGACGCAGCCAGCGCGCAGCGGCGGCCAGCAGCTCGTCCACCTCGCCCGCGAGCGGCTCGGGCTCCGCCGGCGTATCGGCGCGCGGGGTGTCGGTGGTGCCGATCAGCACCTTTCCGCACCAGGGAATCATGAACAGCACGCGTCCGTCCGGGGTGCGCGGCACCAGCAGCGCGTCGCTGCCGGGCAGACAGTCGGCGTCGACCACCAGATGCACGCCCTGGCTCGGGCGCAGCAGCGCGCGGGCGGCCGGATCGGCACGTCGGCGCAGCGTGTCGCCCCACACCCCGGTGGCGTTGATCACCGCCCGCGCAGCGACATGGTGCGCTTGCCCACCCTCGGCCTCGCGCACCACCACGCCGCGCAGCCGACCGTCTTCCACCACCAGCTCGTGCGCGGCGCAGTGGTTGAGCAGCAGCGCACCGTGGGCGCTCGCCGTGCGCGCCAGCGCGAGCGCCAGACCGGCGTCGTCGAACTGGGCATCGCGGAAGGCCACGCCGCCGCCCAGCCCCTCCTCGCGCAATCCGGGCAGCGCCGCATGCAGCCCGGCCGCGTCGAGCAGCGTGCAGCCGCCCAGCCCGTCCCGACCCGCGAGCGCCTCGTAGGCGCCGAGCCCGAGACGCAGCAGGAGCCGCTCCGCCAGGTTGCGCGCCGGCACCACGAAACGCAGCGGATGCACCAGCGCGGGCGCGTTGCGCAGCAGGCGCCCGCGCTCGCGCAAGGCTTCGCGCACCAGGCCGATGCGGCCCTGGGCGAGGTAGCGCACGCCGCCGTGGATCAGCTTGGTCGAGCGCGAGCTGGTGCCGGCGGCGAAGTCGCGCGCCTCCACCAGCAGCACCGAATGGCCACGCGCCGCCGCGTCGAGCGCGCAGCCCAGCCCGGTGGCACCGCCGCCGACCACGACGAGGTCGACCGCGCGCGCGTCGGCGAGGCGGGCGAGAAGCCGACGACGGGCGTGCGGATGGACGGATTCCATGAGCGCGACCGGCGCGAGCCGCTCAGTCCTGCGCCCACGCCCGCGCACGCTCGACCGCGCGCACCCACACGGCGCGTGCCTCGTCACGCCGTGCCGCCGGCCAGCGTGGCTCGAAGCGGCGGTCGAGTTGCCAGTGCGTGGCGATCTCCTGCGGCCGCTTCCACAGCCCGCAGCCAAGCGCAGCCAGGCAGGCGGCGCCGAAGGCGGTGGTCTCGAGCAGGCGCGGACGCAGCACCGGCACGCCGAGCAGGTCGGCCTGCATCTGCATCAGCAGGTCGTTGGCCGCGGCGCCGCCATCGACGCGCAGCTCGGCGAGCGGCGCGGCGCCGTCGCGTGCCATCGCCTGGACGAGGTCGGCGCTCTGCATGGCGATCGCCTCCAGTGCCGCACGCGCGATGTGCGCCGCACCGCTGCCACGCGACAGGCCGAGCAGGGTGCCGCGCGCGTGCGGGTCCCAGTACGGCGCGCCCAGCCCGGTGAAGGCCGGCACCAGCACCACCCCACCGCTGTCGGGCACGCTCGCCGCCAAGGCCTCGACCTCGGACGCGCGCTTCACCAGCCCGAGGCCGTCACGCAACCACTGCACCACCGCACCGCCCATGAACACGCTGCCCTCGAGCGCGTAGCTGGGCGCCGCATCCACCCCGGTCCACCCCACGGTGGTCAATAGCCGGTGCGCGGACGCCACCGGCACATGGCCGGTGTTCATGAGCAGGAAGCAGCCGGTGCCGTAGGTGTTCTTCGCCATGCCCGGGGCGAGGCAGGCCTGGCCGAAGGTCGCCGCCTGCTGGTCGCCGCCGATGCCGGCGATCGGGATCGCGGCACCGAACAGCGCCGGATCGGTCTCGCCGCACACCCCGCTGCTCGCCACCACGCGCGGCAGCAGCACGGGCGGGATGCGGAAGCGCTCGAGCAACACCGGATCCCAGTCCAGCGTGTGGAGGTTGAAGAGCAGCGTGCGCGCGGCGTTGCCCGCATCGGTCAGGTGCAGCCGGCCGCCGCTCAGATGCCACAGCAGCCAGCTGTCGATGGTGCCGAAGGCGAGCTCGCCGCGCTCGGCGCGCACGCGCGCATCGGGGACGTGGTCGAGCAGCCAGGCGAGCTTGGTGGCGGAGAAATAGGGATCGAGCTCCAGCCCGGTGCGCGCGCGCACGTCCTCTGCGCAGCCCGCGGCGCGCAGGCGCTCGCACTCGACCGCGGTGCGGCGGTCCTGCCAGACGATCGCGGGGGCAAGGGCGCGACCACTGGCGCGCTCCCACAGCACGGTGGTCTCGCGCTGGTTGGCGATGCCGATCGCCGCCACCTCGCGTGCGGCCACGCCGGCATTGGCGAGCGCCTCGCGAGCGCAGTCGAGCTGGGTACGCAGGATGTCCTGGGGATCGTGCTCGACCCGGTCGGGCGCAGGGAAGTGCTGCGCGAATGCCTGCTGGGCGAGGCCGCGCACGCGGCCATCGGCGTCGAACACGATCGCGCGCGAGCTGGTGGTGCCCTGGTCGAGGGCGAGCAGGTAGGCCATGGCAACTCCGCACGGGGGCTGACCGCGATACCGCGAGCCTAGCGCCGGACGCGCCCCGCCGCCACCCGGGAAAGCCACGATGTGATTCAATGGAGTCCCCTTCGTTGCAGCGCAACAACCGCCATGCCCGCCTTCTGGATGATCGTCTCCTGCTTCCTGTTCGCCTGCATGGGCGTGTGCGTGAAGCTCGCCTCGGGGGCGTTCTCGACCGGCGAGATCGTGTTCTGGCGCGGGCTCGTGAGCATGCTGATGATGGTCGGACTGGCGGCGAGCCGCGGTATCGGCCTCAAGACGCCGCACTGGAAGATGCACCTGTCGCGCAGCGTGTCGGGCTCGATCGCGCTCGGCTGCTACTTCTTCGCGATCGGCCTGCTGCCGCTGGCGACCGCGGTCACGCTCAACTACACCTCGCCGCTCTTCGTCGCCCTGGTGCTGGCGCTGTTCTTCGGCGAGCGCCTGCGCGCCATCGCCGTGCTCGCGATCCTCGCCGGCTTCGCCGGTGTGGTATTGCTGCTGCGCCCCACGCTGCAGCCCGAGCAATGGCTGGGCGCGCTCGCCGGACTGGGCTCGGGTGCCCTGGCCAGCCTCGCCTACGTGAGCCTGCGCGAGCTCGGCCGTGCCGGCGAGCCGGAAGTTCGCACGGTGTTCTGGTTCTCGGTGATGACCTCGACGATGGGCCTGGCGTGGGCACTCGCCGGCGAGTTGCACCGCCCCGATGCCGGGCAACTCGCCACGCTGCTCGGCGTCGGCCTCTTCGGTGGGCTCGCCCAGCTCGCGATGACGCGCTCCTACCGCTACGGGCGCACCGTGGTGTCGGCCAACCTGAGCTACGCCACCGTGATCTTCGCCAGCGTGTTCGGCATGCTGCTGTGGGACGAACTCATGCCGGCCTCGTCCTGGCTCGCGGTCGGCCTGATCGTGGCCGGCGCAATCGGCGTCTCGCTCGCCACCCCGAAGCCGGCACCGCTGCCGGCCCGTGCCGTCGCGACGGATTGAGCCCCGCCGGTGCGCGGACTATAGTGGGGGCATCTCCGATCACCTCCAGGGAGGCTGCCATGATCAGCACCGAGAGCACCGACAAACTCGTCTCGCTCGTCGTCTTCGGCGAATTCACCCTCGCCGACTACAAGGAGTTCGAAGACGTGGTCAATTACCGGGTGCAGTTCAGCGGACCGGTCGACCTGCTCTTCGACCTGCGCCAGATGGCGGGCTTCACGCTCGACGTGGCGTGGGAGGAGATCAAGTTCTCGCGCCAGCACGCGGGCGATTTCCGCCGCATCGCGGTACTCACGGAAGACCAGTGGCTGACCTGGAGCGCATGGGTGTCGCAGCTCTTCGTCACCGCCGAGGTCAAGGTCTTCGACGACGAGGACGAGGCACGCGCCTGGCTCGCCGCCGAAACGACCGCAGAGACCACGGGAAGCGCGCAGTGAACGCTTCCTACGCGACGCTGATCGGTGCGATCGATCTCGCGCAGCACCTGCGCGACGCCGACTGGGTCGTGTTCGACTGCCGTGCCGACCTCGTCGATCCGGTCTTCGGCCAGCGCGCCTACGACGTCGCGCACGTGCCGGGGGCCTTTTTCATCGACCTGGAGACCGGGTTGTCGGGGCCGAAGACCGGCCGCAACGGCCGTCACCCCCTGCCCGATCCCGCCAGCCTCGCCGCCCGGCTCGCCGCCTGCGGCGTGGGCAACCATAGCCAGGTGGTCGCCTACGACGACGCCGGCGGCATGTTCGCCGCGCGCCTGTGGTGGATGCTGCGCTGGCTCGGCCATCATCGCGTCGCGGTACTCGATGGCGGCCTGCAGGCCTGGATGGCGGCCGGGCTCGCGCTCGACGACGAGCCGCCGCGTGCGCGCCCCGCGACCTATACGCTGGCGCTGCGTCCGGACCGGGTCGATACCCAGTACGTGCAGCAACATCTCGGCCGCCGCGACATGCTGCTGCTCGATGCGCGCAGCCCCGACCGCTTCCGCGGCGAGAACGAGGTGCTCGATCCGGTGGGCGGGCACATCCCCGGCGCACGCAACCGCTTCTTCCGCGACAACCTCGACGCGCGCGGCTGCTTCAAGCAGGCCTCGGTACTGCGCGAAGAGTTCGCCAGCCTGCTCGGCGCATACACGCCGCGCCAGGTGGTGCACCAGTGCGGCTCGGGCGTCACCGCCTGCGTGAACCTGCTCGCGATGGAGGCCGCCGGGCTGACCGGCTCGCGCCTGTATGCGGGTTCGTGGAGCGAGTGGTGCGCAGATCCCACGCGGCCGATGGCACGCGGCCCGGCCTGAAAGCGCGCGGGCCGCCCAGGGCGGCCCGGACCTCCCCGCGTCGCAAGCGACGCACTACCAATCGACCTTCTCCACCGCACCGAGCGAACGCCCCAGAAAGCGCTCGCCGATGGTCTGGAAGCGCAGCGGCACGTCGCTCACCACGAAGCGGTAATCTGCGACGCCCCCGCCACCGCGCGCCAGCCCGGACAGCTGCAGGCGCTCGGCGGCCAACTCCGCGGTGGTCAGCGCCGAGTCGATCAGGCGCACGCGCGCCCCGGCGACGTCGCGTAGCAGGGGCTTGAGCAGCGGGTAATGGGTGCAGCCCAGCACGAGGCTGTCGACCTCCTCGGCGAGCACCGGGCGCAGGTATTCCTGCGCGGTGAGGCGGGTCACCTCGTGGTCCAGCCAGCCTTCCTCGACCAGCGGCACGAACAGCGGGCAGGCCTGGGAATACACCCGCACCGTCGGATCGAGTTCGTGCATGCGGCGCGCGTAGGCGTTGCTGTTGATCGTGGTCGGCGTGCCAATGACACCGATGCGCCGTCCCGGCGAGGCCGCCACCGCGGCGCGCGCGCCGGCCTCGATGACGTCGAGCACCGGGATGCCGGCGGCCAGCCGGTGCACCACGTCCGCCGCCACCGCCGCCATGGTGTTGCACGCGATGATCAGCATCTTGACGTCGCGCTGCAGCAGGAATTCGGTGATCTGCGCGGTGAAGTGCTCGATCGTGGCGACCGACTTCACCCCGTAGGGCACGCGCGCGGTGTCGCCGAAGTAGACGATGTCCTCGAGCGGCAGGCGCTCCATCAGCGCGCGCACCACGGTGAGCCCGCCGACGCCGGAATCGAACACCCCGATCGGGCGCGCAGCCGCGCTCATCGCCCGCCCCCGCTGCAGGGGACGAGATCGGTCAAGACAGCACCACCGAGGCGAACTTGCGCTTGCCCACCTGCAGCACCACGGTCTCGCCGGCACGCAGCAGCAGGCCCTTGTCCTCGGCGCGCTCGCCGTCGATGCGCACCCCGCCCTGCTCCACCATGCGCATCGCCTCGGAGGTGGTGCCGGTGAGCCCGGCCTGCTTGAGCACCTGGAACAGCGGCAGGCCGCCGGCGCCCACGTTCACATTGACCTGCGGGATGTCATCGGGGATCGCGTTGCGCTGGAAGCGTGCCTCGAAGTCGGCAAGCGCCTCCTCGGCCGCACGCTGGCCGTGGAAGCGGGCGACGAACTCCATCGCCAGCATCACCTTGACGTCGCGGGGATTGCGCCCGCCCTCGACGTCGGCGCGCAGCTGCGCGATCTCGGCGCTGGAGCGGAAGGACAGCAGCTCGTAGTAGCGCCACATCAGGGTGTCGGACACCGACATGGTCTTGCCGAAGATCTCCTTGGCCGGCTCGGCGATGCCGATGTAGTTGCCGAGCGACTTGGACATCTTGTTGACGCCGTCGAGGCCCTCGAGCAGCGGCACCATCACCACGCACTGCGGCTCCTGCCCGTAATGCTTCTGCAGCTCGCGGCCCATCAGCAGGTTGAAGCGCTGGTCGGTGCCGCCGAGTTCGACGTCGGCCTTCATCGCCACCGAGTCGTAGCCCTGGCACAGCGGGTAGAGGAACTCGTGGATCGCGATCGGCTGGTTATTGCCGTAGCGCTTGGCGAAGTCGTCGCGCTCGAGCATGCGCGCCACGGTCTGCTGCGCGGCCAGGCGGATCATGCCGGCGGCGCCGAGATCGTTCATCCAGGCCGAGTTGAAGCAGATCTCGGTCTTCTCCGGGTCGAGGATCTTGAACACCTGCTCCTGGTAGGTCCTGGCGTTCTCGAGGATCTGCTCGCGCGAGAGCGGCGGGCGCGTGCTGTTCTTGCCGCTGGGGTCGCCGATCATGCCGGTGAAGTCGCCGATCAGGAACTGGACCTGGTGACCGAGTTCCTGGAAGTGACGCATCTTGTTGATCAGGACCGTATGGCCGAGATGCAGATCGGGCGCGGTGGGGTCGAAGCCGGCCTTCACCCGCAGGGGCTTGCCGCGCTTGAGCTTCTCGACCAATTCGGCCTCGATCAGCACGGCGTCGGCGCCGCGCTTGATGAGGTCGATCGCCGCCTGAACATCAGACATTCAATTTCTCCAAAATTACTTTGCCGAACCGAAGCGCACCTTTGCTACACTTCCGCGACTTTTTTCCACATCCCAGCCCACCGAGACCATGAAGGCCAGAAAGACCCGAATTCTAGCCGATCTCCCGGCTCGTCTCCTCTCCCGCCCGCGAACCTGGGTTGCCGCCGGTATCACCGGGGTTTCCATGCTCGGGGTGGTCGCCGCGACCGCGGTCGCACCCGGCAGCCTGCCTTCGGACCTGCTCGTCGAGCGCGTCGTCGAGGCCCTGCCCGCGCCGGCGGTCACGCGCACCGGCACCGACGCCTCGCTACCCTTCGTCCATTACGAACGCATCCAGGCCGGCGACACGCTGCAGGCGATGTTCAACCGCCTGCGCATCGACGACGCCGAGGCGCTCGCCCACCTCTCCGCGTCCGATGCCGGCCGCAAGGCGCTGCGCCAGCTGCGCGCGGGCCGCTCGGTCACCGCGGTGGTGTCGCCGCAAGGCCGTCTGCTCAGCTTCTCGCTGCCGGTCGGCAACACGGACGCCGAGGTCGTCCTCGAACGCGACGACGCCGGCCTCGCGCTGCGTGAATCCAGCGGAGCCACCCAGACCACGATGGTCGAGATGCGCTCGGGTACGATCACCCACTCGCTTTTCGGCGCCACCGACGACGCCGGCCTGCCCGACAACGTGGCGACCCAGCTCGCCACCATCTTCGGCACCTGGATCGACTTCCACACCGACCTGCGCAAGGGCGACCGCTTCAACGTGGTCTACGAGGCCATCTACGAGGAAGGCAATCCGGTGCGCGCCGGGCGCATCCTCGCGGCCGAATTCATCAACAACGGCGACCGCCACGCGGTGGTGCTGTATCGCGGTCCGAGCGGCAAGGAGCAATACTACAGCGACGACGGCGAGAGCCTGCAGCAGGGCTTCCTGCGCTCGCCCCTGGAGTTCTCGCGCGTCAGCTCGAACTTCGGCCGCCGCCTGCATCCGATCCACGGCAACTGGCGCGACCACAACGGCACCGACTTCTCGGCACCCGTCGGCACCCCGGTGATGGCCACCTCGGACGCCACCATCGAGTTCATCGGCACCCAGCGTGGCTTCGGCAACCTGATCGTGCTCAAGCACCGCAGCGATATCACCACCCACTACGCCCACCTCAACGGCTTCGCCAAGGGCCTCGCCAAGGGGCAGGCGGTGAGCCAGGGCGATCTGATCGGCTACGTCGGCTGCACAGGCTGGTGCACCGGGCCGCACCTGCACTACGAGGTGCGCCTGAAGGACGTCCCCGCCGACCCGATGACGGTGGCGCTGCCGATGGCCGACTCCTTCAATGACCGGGAGCTCGCCGCCTTCAAGCGCAACACCGCGCATCTGCGCCAGCGCTTCGCGCTGCTCAACTACGAACTCGCCGACGCACGCTGAGCACCGCACGGCCGGACCAAAGCAAACGGGGCGCCGCGGCGCCCCGTTTTGTTTGCGACAACCGCGTTCACACCGTGAACGACGAGCCGCAGCCGCAGGTGCTGGTCGCGTTCGGATTGCGGATCACGAACTGCGAGCCTTCCAGGCCTTCGGTGTAGTCGATCTCCGCGCCCACCAAGTACTGGTAGCTCATCGGATCGACCAGCAGCAGCACGCCGTTCTTCTCGAACGTGGTGTCGTCCTCGTTCACTTCCTCGTCGAAAGTGAAGCCGTACTGAAAGCCCGAACACCCGCCGCCCGACACGAAGACGCGCAGCTTGAGGTCGGGATTGCCTTCCTCTTCGATCAGCTCGCGAACCTTGTTCGCGGCGCTATCGGTAAAGACCATGATTTCCGGGGTTGCGACTTCTGCGCTCATGTTTTCTCCTCTGCTGGGGAACACCGCGGATGATGCGCCTTCCGCGGTTGAATCGTCAAAATGTGATCGAATCCGGTCGTAACAGTTCCCTCAGGGGCTGACCGGCACGATGTCGAGCCCGGTTTCCTCGTCGAAACCGAACATGATGTTGAGGTTCTGCACCGCCTGGCCTGCCGCGCCCTTGACCAGATTGTCGATCACCGACAACACCACCACGGTGTCGCCGCCCTGCGGGCGATGGACCGCGATGCGGCACAGGTTGGAGGCGCGCACCGAGCGCGTCTCGGGATGGCTGCCCGCGGGCATGACGTCGACGAAGGCCTCGCCAGCATAGCGCTTCTCGTACAGCCCCTGCAGGTCGGCAGCGTCGACCCCCGGCTTCAGACGACCGTACAGCGTGGCGTGGATGCCGCGGATCATCGGCGTCAGGTGGGGCACGAAGGTCAGCCCGACCGCGTGCCCGGCGGCCAGAGCCAGCCCCTGACGGATCTCCGGCAGATGGCGATGGCCCGGCACGCCATAGGCCTTGAAGGAGTCGGCGGCCTCCGGAAGCAGGGTGTGCACCTCGGCCTTGCGGCCGGCGCCCGAGACGCCCGACTTGGCATCGGCGATCAGGTGATCGGTGTCGATCAGCCCGGCCTCGACCAAGGGCAGGAAGCCGAGCTGGACCGCGGTGGGGTAGCAGCCCGGGTTGGCGAGCACGCGCGCGCCGCGGATCTGCGCGCGATTGACCTCGGGCAGGCCATACACCGCCTCGGCGACGAGTTCCGGCGCCGCATGCTCCATGCCGTACCACTTCTGCCACTCGGCGACGTCGCGGATGCGGAAGTCGGCGGCGAGGTCGATCACCCGCACCCCGGCAGCGACCAACTCGGCCGCCTGCTTCATCGCGATGCCGTTGGGCGTGGCGAAGAACACCGCGTCGCACTTCTCCAGGGCGGCGTCCTGCGGGGTGACGAACTTGAGATCGACCCGGCGGCGCAGGCTGGGGAACATGTCGGAGACCGCCATGCCGGCCTCGCCGCGCGAGGTGATCGCGGTCAGCTCGACCCCGGGGTGGCGCGCCAGCAGACGCAAGAGCTCGACGCCGGTATATCCGGTGCCGCCTACGATTCCAACCTTGACCATGCTCGTTCCTCGCGACGAAAGACTGAAGCGCGATTATCTCATCATCGGCCGGAACGGGCGGTGAACGCCGCGTTACGGCCGCCGCGCCGCGCATCGCGGAAAGCCTCGCGAGCGTGGCGCACAAGCACGAAAGCCGCCCAAGGGGCGGCTTCCGGACTGCGATGCGCGATAAAGAGAATCAGCGCTTCGAGAACTGCTTGGCGCGACGGGCCTTGCGCAGGCCGACCTTCTTGCGCTCGACCTCGCGGGCGTCGCGGGTCACGAAACCGGCGGCACGCAGGTCGCCCTTCAGGCCGGCGTCGTAATCGACCAGCGCGCGGGTGATGCCGTGACGCACCGCACCCGCCTGACCGGATTCGCCACCGCCGACGACGTTGACCATGATGTCGAAACGGCCTTCGTTGCCGGTGAGGACCAGCGGCTGGCGCACGATCATGCGGCCGGTTTCACGCGAGAAGAACTCGTCGACCGGCTTGCCATTGACGACGATGTTGCCGGTGCCCGGCTTGATGAACACGCGAGCGACCGCAGTCTTGCGGCGGCCGGTACCGTAGTTGTAAGTCACAGCCATTGTCGGCTCCTTCAGATCTCGAGAACTTGCGGCTGCTGAGCGGTGTGCGGATGCGACGGCCCCGCGTAGCACTTCAGCTTCTTCAGCATGGCGTAGCCCAGCGGGCCCTTCGGCAGCATGCCCTTCACCGCCTTCTCGAGCACGCGCTCGGGGAAGCGCTGCTGGAGCTTGGTGAAGTTGGTTTCGTAGATACCGCCCGGGTAGCCCGAGTGACGGTAGTACTTCTTGTCCTGCGCCTTGTTGCCGGTCACGCGCAGCTTTTCGACGTTGACCACGACGATGAAGTCGCCGGTGTCCACGTGCGGGGTGTAGATGGCCTTGTGCTTGCCACGCAGGCGGCGGGCGACTTCGGCGGCGAGACGGCCAAGCACCTTGTCCGTGCCGTCGACAACGAACCAGTCGCGCTTGACCTCGTGCGGCTTGGCGGAAAACGTCTTCATGTGAATCCTCGATCTTTGTCGGGCCGTCGGAGATGGCCGTCAAACGGAAAGCTCGCAATCCTACTTCCAACACATGAATCGTGTCAATCGTCGAAGCGCGAACGCGGGCGGAGAACAAAAAAAACGCAGTCCGATCGGACTGCGTTAAATCCACACCAAAGGAGGAGGGTGGAGGAGACACGGTTTGGATCGGCGCGACCCCGGACGTGGGAGTCGATGCGTCTGCGATCCGACTGGGACGGATTATGCATAGCCACCCCGGGCTGTGCAAGGCATTTTTGTGCGACGCGGAAGAAAAGTTTTGATTGATTGATCAGCTCGCTTTATCGCAAAGCAGCTTTTTGTTTTAAATCAATTTTCGCTCTTTTCGCGACCTCCAGGCCCCTCACCCGGACGCGGGCACCCTCCTCCCTGCGCCCCGTTTTGCTGCAGTGCATCACTACGGAGCCGTATTGAGCCCGGCCGCGCTCGCCTCGGGCCCGGAAGTTTCAACCGCAAGCCGGCACGGGCACGAAGGATGAGGCGACGCCAGGCGAGGCGCACGAACTCCATGACGCACTGCGGTAACATGCCGCCTCAACCCCCAACGAACCCGACAACGGGACCAGAACCCGAAGGAACGAACAGCATGGAATGCACGGTCAAGTGGCTCGACGGCATGAGCTTCATCGCCGAAACCGGCACCGGCCACCTCGTCGCGATGGACGGCGCGCCCGATGCCGGCGGGCGCAACCTGGCTCCACGGCCGATGGAGTTGCTGCTGGCCGGCGCCGGTGGCTGCACCGCCTTCGACGTCATGCTGATCCTCAAGCGCGGACGCCAGGATGTGCGCGGCTGCAGCGTGCGCCTCGAAGCCGAGCGCGCGGAGTCCGACCCCAAGGTGTTCACCCGCATCCGCTTCATCTACACGATCACCGGTCGCAAGCTCAAGCGCGAGACGGTCGAGCGCGCGGTGCACCTGTCGGCGGAAAAATACTGCTCGGCCTCGATCATGCTCGGCAAGACCGCCGAGATGATCCACGAGGTCGAGCTGGTCGAGGCGGACTGAGGATCGCTGCGTCGCGAGGCTGCCCTCGCGACGCGGACGAGGGCACGGGAATCGCTCAGAGCCGGTAGGCGAGCGTCGTCATCACCCGCGCGGCGAGCTTCATCGCCCCCTTCGCCGGTGCCGGCAACTCATGCGCACCCAGGCGCAGCGCCGTCGCGGCGTGCTCGGCCTCGTCCACCTTCATCTGCTCGACGATCGCGCGCGAGCGCCGATCCGCGGCCGGCAGGGTGTCGAGATGGCTCTTGAGGTGCTGCTCGACCTGGCGCTCGGTCTCAGCCAGGAAGCCGAGGTTCCAGCGCTCGCCGAAGCGCCCCGCCGCCAGCCCGAGGGCGAGCGCGCCGCCATACCACAGCGGATTGAGCAGGCTCTTGCGACCGCCCAGTTCGGCGATGCGGCGCTCGGTCCACGCCAGGTGCTCGGTCTCCTCCTGCGCGGCCTGGCGCAGGGTGTCGCGAATCGCGGGCTCGCGCGACATGATGGACTGCCCCTGGTAGAGCGCCTGCGCGCACACCTCGCCGACATGATTCACCCGCATCAGCGCCGCCGCGTGGCTGCGCTCGGCTGCGCCCAGCTCGGCATCGGGCACGTCCTCGCCCGGCATCGCCCGCACGCTGCGCGCCGACGCGAAGACCGTCCGCAGGGCCTTGTCGAACTCGATGATGGCCTGATCGATCATTGATGCACTCCAGACGGGTCGATGGGGTCGCGCCGCTCCCGCAGCAGGCGCAACGCATGCTCGCGGTCGCGCGGCCCGGCCGGGCCGTCGCAGAAATAGTCGTGCGCCAGCGCCGCGCGCGGGCGGTTGTAGCCGCTTTCGACGATGGGCTGCCAGGCACTGTTTTTCAGCGCCGCCCAGGTCCCGTCCTTGCGTCCGCTGGCGTAGATCCGGCGCTCGAAGGTGGCGCAGCGGATGCCCTCGAAGCTGACGTTCTCCGCGCCGCCGCGCGTGCGTACGACCAAGGTGTAGCGCACCACGCCATCCGCCCCGACGCCGACGCTGTCCTCGTCGACGAAGAAGGCATTGGGAGAAGGCGTGCCGACGTCGATCGCACGCAGCGCGGCCGCGCGCGGCGCGGCCGGCATCGTCGCCTCGCCCTCCTTCCAGTCGGGATCGGCATCCGACAGGAACCCCGCGGACGCGGGCGCCGACAGGAGTGCGAGGGCGACAACGCCGGCGCGTGGAAGTGCACCGAGCGAGGGGCGCAAGAAACGGATCGGGAAAGGACTCAAGAGTAGGAGCTCCGCATCGGGGAGGAAGGAAGCGGGCAGCGCCGAAGCAGGACCGGCGCGCCCACGGCACACGGTCCCGCCGCGGCGGGCACGCGCCGGCCGCACGGGGCCAGCCCGCCGCCGGCCTGCGCCGTGCGGCAGGACGGAGTCGGGCTACTTCCGCATCGCATCGCGCAGTCCGTGCTCGGCGCGCTCGCCGAGCACCACCCGCACCGGCTCGGGAGCGGGTTCCGGTTCGGGCAGTCGATAGCTGTCCGGCAACTCGACGCTGCGCGAACGAAACAGGATGCGCGCCAGTTCGATCAAGGCCAGCTGATACACCTGGCGCTTGAATTCGATCACCGCTTCCAGCGGCACCCAGTAGTTGCTCCAGCGCCAGGCATCGAATTCCGGATGAGTGCTCGCGCGCAGACAGACGTCGGAGTCGCGCCCCACCAGGCGGAGCAGGAACCAGATCTGCTTCTGCCCACGGTAGGTGTTGCGCCACTCGCGCCGGATCCAGTGCTTGGGAACCTCATAGCGCAACCATCCGCGCGTACGGCCGAGGATCCTGACGTGCTCGGGCCGCAGGCCGACCTCTTCGTGGAGTTCCCGATACATGGCCTGCTCCGGCGACTCGCCGTGCTTGATGCCACCTTGTGGAAACTGCCAGGAATGTTCGCGGATGCGCTTGCCCCAGAAGACCTCGTTGCGCGCATTGACCAGAATGATGCCGACGTTCGGGCGAAAGCCTTCACGGTCAAGCATGACGAACCTTCGAATTCGTTTGATTGGTCACGATTTTTTCACACTTGGCGACGCAATGAAAGCGCACTGCCACGGTGCATCCACTAAGCTGGAGGTCGAGGAACGCTTGCGCGCCGGCCCCATGCGCTAGAATCGCGCGCTTGTCCACGCCTGATCCGAAGACTCCCATGCGCGCCAGCCAGTTCCATCTCTTCACCCTCAAGGAAGCCCCCTCCGACGCCGAGGTCGTCAGCCAGAAGCTGATGCTGCGCGCCGGCATGATCCGCAAGGTCGCCGCCGGCATCTACAGCTACATGCCGATGGGCCTGCGCGCGATCCGCAAGGTCGAGGCCATCGTGCGCGAGGAGATGGACCGCGCCGGCGCCATGGAACTGATCATGCCGATGGTGCAGCCCGCCGAGCTGTGGGACGAGACCGGGCGCTGGGACAAGATGGGCGACGAGCTGCTGCGCTTCAAGGACCGCCACGAGCGCGACTTCGCGCTGCAACCCACCTCCGAGGAGGTCGTCACCGACATCGCGCGCCAGGAGCTCAAGAGCTACCGCCAGCTGCCGAAGAACTTCTACCAGATCCAGACCAAGTTCCGCGACGAACGCCGGCCGCGCTTCGGCGTCATGCGCGGGCGCGAATTCACCATGAAGGACGCCTACTCCTTCGACCGCAGCGAGGAAGCCGCCGGGCGCAGCTACGACATCATGTTCGCCGCCTACAAGCGCATCTTCGACCGCCTCGGCCTCGAATACCGCGCGGTGGCGGCCGACACCGGCGCCATCGGCGGCGACCGCTCGCACGAGTTCCAGGTCATCGCCGACACCGGCGAGGACGCCATCGTCTACTGCCCCGACTCCGACTACGCTGCCAACATCGAGCTCGCCGAGGCGGTGTCCCTGCTCGCCCGCCGCGCAGAGCCCGCCCGGGCGCTGGCAAAAACCCCCACACCGGGCAAGGCGACCTGCGAGGACGTCGCCGCGCTGCTGGGCGTGCCGCTGGCGACCACGGTGAAGTCGCTGGTACTCGCCACCGACGATGTCGATGAAAAGGGCAAGCCCGCCGGCGTCACCGTGTGGCTGCTGCTGGTGCGCGGCGACCACGCCCTCAACGAGGTCAAGGCCGGCAAGCTGGAAGGCCTCAAGGCAGGCTTCCGCTTCGCCACCGAGGCCGAGATCCTCGAACACTTCGGCTGCAAGCCGGGCTACCTCGGCCCCATCGGTCTGAAGAAGCCGGTCAAGGTCATCGCCGACCGCACGGTCGCCCACATGGCCGACTTCATCTGCGGCGCCAACGAGGCCGACTTCCACTTCACCGGCGTGAACTGGGGCCGCGACCTGCCCGAGCCCGACCAGGTCGCCGACCTGCGCAACGTCGTCGAGGGCGACCCCAGCCCGGACGGCCGCGGCGTGCTCGCCATCCAGCGCGGCATCGAGGTCGGTCACGTGTTCTACCTCGGCACCAAGTACTCCAAGGCGATGAACGCCACCTTCCTCGACGAGGACGGCAAGCCCAAGCACTTCGAAATGGGCTGCTACGGCATCGGCGTGACCCGCATCCTGGGCGCCGCGATCGAGCAGAACCACGACGCCCGCGGCATCGTCTGGCCGCGCGCGATCGCACCCTTCGAGGTGGTGGTCTGCCCGGTCGGCTGGGGCAAGTCGCAGGCGGTGCGCGACGAGGCGCAGAAGCTCTACGACGCGCTCGTCGCCACCGGCGTCGACGCCATCCTCGACGACCGCGACGAGCGCCCGGGCGTGATGTTCGCCGACTGGGAACTGATCGGCGTGCCGCACCGCGTCACCATCGGCGACCGCGGGCTCAAGGAAGGCGTGATCGAATACCAGGGCCGGCGCGATGCCGAAGCCGCCAAGCTGCCCGCAGGCGAGGTCCTCGGCCACGTGCTCGAGCGCCTGAACCAGGGCTGACCCCCGGGGAACCCGCCATGCGCCGCCTGCCCGCCCCGCTCCGCCAGCTCGCCGCCGCGTGTGCGCTCGCGCTCGCGGCCGGTAGCGCGCAGGCCGGCGCGCAGCAGTACGAGCCCATGGCGGCGAGCGTGCGCGCCGCGCTGCACGCCGCGGTCAGCGACGCCGTGGCACCGACGCTGCCGATCCCCGACGCCGGTGAACGTGCACAGTGGCTCGCCGAGATGTCGCGCCGGCTGGCCAGGCGCATCCCGGACGAGGCCTATCGCAGGGAGCTCCTCACCAGCATCCACTACGAGGCCACCCGCGCCGGACTCGACCCGCAGATGGTGCTCGGGCTGATCCAGGTCGAGAGCGCCTTCCGCAAGTACGCGATCTCCTCGGCGGGGGCGCGCGGCTACATGCAGGTGATGCCGTTCTGGATCAAGGTCATCGGCCGCGAGGACGACAACCTCTTCCACATGCGCACCAACCTGCGCTACGGCTGCACCATCCTGCGCCACTACCTCGACATCGAGAAAGGCAACCTCTTCCGTGCGCTGGGACGCTACAACGGCAGCCTGGGCAAGCCGGACTACCCCAACCTGGTCCGCGCCGCCTGGGAAAGGCACTGGACCTGGACGCCGCAGCAGCTTGCCTCCGCGGGCGCTTCCCAGCCGCAAAGCGGCGCCACGACGGCGCGCTGACCCCACCAGGGCATCGCGCTCACGAGGGGCACTACCGCCCCTCCACGCAGCACCGCACGGCTCGCGCCATGCGCGGACACGTCCGCTGCCATGCCGGGACCTGCCCCCTGCCGACCCGCTCAGCCCGCCACCGCGGCGAGCGCCCTCGGCTTGTCGTCGATCGCACGCAGCTCCTTGCCCGCGGCGCCCAGCGACTGCACGTCGCCAGACAACTCGCCCCCCTCCTCGATGAGGATCTTGCCGTAGCGGATCTTGCCGCTCACCCGCCCGCCGGCGTGGATCAGCAGCTGTTTGCGGGCGGTGAGCTCACCCTCGAAATGGCCGTGGATCTCGGCGATGTCGATGCCGACCGTGCCCTTGAAGGCACCCTTTTCGGCGATGCGCAACACGCGGCTGTCCATCGTCGCCTCGACCCGCCCCTCCACGACCAGGGTATCGCAGTCGAGGATCTCGGCGCCCTTGAGCTTCACCTCGGGACCGACGATCAGACGGCTCTCACCCGCGGCCCCCGCAGCCGGCGCCGCATCCGCGCGCTCGACCGCCTGCTGCTCGCGCGCTGCGGCCGAACCGCCGGTTTCGGCCGGCGGCGTCACGGACACCGCGGCAACGTTCGTGCCTGCCGTGCGTTGGGCGTTGCGCTGGGCGGACACCTCGCCGGTGCCGTGGAACAGATTGGGCTTGTTGAACATGTTCTCTCCTGGAGTCCGGCGCAGCGACGGCGCTGCGCTCTCCAGCCCCTTCAGCAACCGCCATGCCAAAGGACCTTTTCCTTTTGCCTGCGGGCACTTGGCGCACCGACCCGGGCGGTACGTGGGCGCACGCGCGGGGAAACCGTCGCCCGTCCCCGACACCGCATCCCGAGATCGGGCGCAAGCCACCGGGGAACAAGGCCTCCCCGCTGTCGCTCGGCGGCGACACCGATACCCGCCGCTTACTTCGTCTTGCACTTGCGCGACGCTGCGACCGCGCGCGCCGTCCTAGACTCGGCGACCCCGGCGCAGCACTCCGCTGCGATGCTCAACCCCCTCCCTGCATGCATCACCTCTCCTTTCGCAGCATCCTGCTCGCGAGCTTCCTGCTGATCACCGCCAGCCTGGCCGCCGCCGTCGCGGGCGGCTGGCGCGGCATGGAAACGGTCGTGCGCGCGATCCAGGAGGACAAGCAGCGCGCGCTCGCCCTCAGCGCCGCGGCGCGTCAGCTCCGCGAACGCAGCGTGGACCTCGAACGCAGCGCGCGCCAGTACGAGGTGCTGGGCGAGCCGGCACTCGCCCGGCGCTTCGAGGCCACCCTCGCCGAGGCACTGCCCGCGCTCGCGCTGCTGGAATCGGCCGGACCCGCACTCACCAGCGCAGGCGCGGCCTGGCGCGCCTGCGCGGACCGCATCGCCGCATGGCTGGCGAGCCTCGCCATACCCGGGCCGACCGACGGCGCGCGCGAACAGCCCATGCCCGCCACTGCGGCCGGGCGCGGCGACGGCCTCGCCACGGCGGACGACTTCCGCCACCTCGGCGCGCTCGCCGACCGGCTCGCCGCGGCGCTGGACCACCATCTCGGCGAGCGCGATCTCGCCCTCATGGACACGCTCGAGCGCGAACGCCGCGCCGTCGCCCTGCAGATCCTCGCCGCCCTGCTCCTCGCCGGCCTGCTCGCGGCACTCGCGGGCGGGTGGCTGCTGCGCCCGCTCGGGCGCATGGAACAGGCGATCGGCGAGCTCGGCGAAAACCGCCTCACCCGCCCGATCGACATCGACGGCCCTGCCGACCTGCGCAGGCTGGGCGAGCGGCTCGACTGGCTGCGCCTGCGCCTCGCCGAACTCGAAGCCGACCGCGGCCGCCTGCTGCGCCACGTCTCGCACGAGCTCAAGACCCCGCTCGCCTCGCTGCGCGAAGGGGTCGCCCTGCTCGAGGACGGCGTGCTCGGCCCGCTCGAACCCGAGCAGCGCGAGGTGACCGCCATCCTCGCGCACAGCGCGCACACCCTGCAGACGCGCATCGAACAGCTGCTGCGGCTCAACGCGAGCCAGTTCGACGCGCGCTCGCTGCACCTGCAGCCCACCGCCCTCCTGCCCCTGCTCCGCAAGATCGGCGAGGAGCAGCGCCTGCCGGCGCGCGCACGCCGGGTGACGATCGGACTCGCGGGCGACGCTCCCATCGTGCATGCCGACGCCGGCAAGCTGCACAGCGTGTTCTCCAACCTGCTCGCCAACGCGATCGCCTTCAGCCCCACCGGTGGCCACATCTGCATCGAGCTCCGCCGCGCCGGCGAGAACGTGGTGATCGACTGCCGCGACGAAGGCCCGGGGATCGCGCCCGACGAGCTCGAACGCATCTTCGAGCCCTTCTACCAGGGTCGTCGCAGCCCTCCCTCAAGCGCAGGCGGCAGCGGCATCGGGCTGGCGATCGTGCGCGAGTTCATCGGCGCCCACCGCGGCCGGGTGCGCGCGCTGCCGAGCGAGCTTGGCGCCCATTTCCGCGTCGAGTTGCCCCATGCCTGACGCCCGCCTCCACGTCGTCCGCGCAGTCTCCCGCGCAGCACGCCGCGCGTGCGTCCGGATCGCCCGCGCCGTGCTCCCCGCCACCCTCGCCCTGCTCGCGGGGTGCGCCGACCTCCCGGCCCGGCAGGCGGCCGAGGACGACACGAGCGCCGCGGCACTTGCCCACGAAGCCGCGCAGCAGCGCCTGCACACCGCGGTGCAGGCCGCCCAGCCCGGGCAGGAGCGGCTCGCCACGGCGCGGCGCGCGCTCGAAAGCCTGCTCGCAGACGATCGCGCACAGGCGCGCGCGCTGCATCCCTACGCACGCGCCCTGCTCGAACAGCTCCGCGTGCGCCAGCAAGTGGCCGCACTCGCCGAGCACCTGCGCCGCCAGCTCGACGAGCGTACCCGCGCCAGCGACGCGCAGGCGCTGGAACTCGACGCGCTGCGCCGGCAGAACGCCGCGCTGCAGCGCCAGCTCGAGGCGCTCGCCGAGATCGAACGCGAGCTGACCTCGCCCGGCCTGCCGGTGCGGCCCCGCACCGGGCTGCCCGAATGAGCACGTCGACGGAGATGCACGCGACCGCGGCGGCGGCACCGGCGCGCCTGCTGGTGGTCGACGACGACGCCGACCTGCTGCGCCTGCTCGCGATGCGCCTGCAGGCCACCGGCTACGACGTCGCCACCGCGGACAGCGTCGCGGCCGCACGCAGCCGTCTCGGCGTGGAGCGCTTCGACCTCGTGGTGAGCGACGTGCGCCTGCCCGACGGCGACGGACTCGCCCTGTTCGAGGACATCCGCCGCCAGCATCCGGCGCTGCCGGTCATCCTGCTCACCGCGCACGGCACCATCCCCGATGCGGTCGAGGCCACCGCGCTCGGGGTCGCCGGTTATCTCACCAAGCCCTTCGACAGCCAGGCCCTGCTGCAGGGCATCCGCCAGGCCCTGCAACGCGCCGGCCCCACCCACGCCCGCAGCGGTCTCCGCGCCGACGCCCCCGGCAGCGCCGGCGACACGGCCTGGCGCGCAGCGATCCTCAGCCGCAGCAGCCGCATGCAGGCAGTCCTCGACGAGGCCCGTCTGGTCGCCGCCGCGGACGCCAGCGTGCTGATCCGCGGTGACAGCGGCACCGGCAAGGAGCTGCTCGCACGCGCGATCCACCTCGCCAGCCCGCGCGCCGCTGCGCCCTTCGTCGCGATCAACTGCGGCGCCATTCCCAAGCCGCTGCTCGAATCCGAGCTCTTCGGCCACGTGCGCGGCGCCTTCACCGGCGCCACCAGCGCCCATCAGGGCCTGGTGCAGGCCGCCCACGGCGGCACACTCTTCCTCGACGAGATCGGCGACATGCCGCCCGCGCTGCAGGTCAAGCTGCTGCGCGTGCTGCAGGAGCGCGCCGTGCGTCCGGTGGGTGCGACGCGCGCGCAGGCGGTCGACCTGCGCATCGTCTCCGCCACCCACCGCGACCTCGACGCGGCGCTGGCCGCGGGCCAGTTCCGCGCGGACCTCTACTACCGCATCGACGTGGTGAGCCTGCAGCTGCCCACCCTGGCCGAGCGCCGCGAGGACATCCCGCTGCTCGCCGGGCACTTCCTGCGCAGCCTCGCGCACAAGTACGGCAGGCGCCTCACCGGCTTCGCGCCCGAAGCGCTGGAGGCACTCGCCACCGCGCCGTGGCCGGGCAACGTGCGCCAGCTCCACAACGTGGTCGAGCAGGCGTGCGCGCTCGCCACCACGGCGCTGATCCCGCGCGCCCTGGTCGAACGCGCCCTGCGCGTGCAGCCGGTCGAGGCCCTCGGCTACGCCGAGGCGAAGCGCCGCTTCGAGCGAAACTATCTGATACAGCTGCTGAAACTGACTGCGGGTAATGTTTCGGACGCTGCACGGCTGGCGGAGCGCAATCGCACCGAGTTCTACCGCCTGCTGCAGCGGCACGACCTGACGCCCGAGCTCTTCCGCGGCGCCGGCCCCGATGTCGAACAATGAACAAGACCCAGACGGAGCCCGACATGATCAAACGCCAGACCATCGCCGCCATGCTGACCACCACCGCGATCGCCTTCTCGATCGCCACCCCGGCCCAGGCCGCCCGCCTGCTCGAAGCCGGACCGTTCGACACCGTCTCCGCCTGCAGCGGTGACAAGCCCGCCACCGCTACTCCGGGCGAGCGCAAGGACAAGCCCGCGCAGACCTGATCGCCGCCGGCCCTGCCCGCTTCAAATCCAGGCCGCGCCCCGGGCACCGGGTGCGCGGCCTTGTTCGTCAGTGCATGGGACGGAGGCGCGGCGGGTTCATGCAGGAGGCGCGAACGTGGCGGTCGAGCTGCGCCGCTCCGCTCAGGCGGTCCCGCCCACCGTCAGCCCGTCGATGCGCAGCGTCGGCTGGCCGACGCCCACCGGAACGCTCTGCCCGTCCTTGCCGCAAGTCCCGACGCCCGGATCCAGGCGCATGTCGTTACCGATCATGCGGATCTTGGTGAGCGCGTCCGGACCGTTGCCGATCAGGGTGGCGCCCTTGACCGGACGGGTCACCTTGCCGTTCTCGATCAGGTAGGCCTCGGCAGTGGAGAAGACGAACTTGCCCGAGGTGATGTCCACCTGGCCGCCGCCGAAGTTCACCGCATACAAGCCCTTCTTCACCGACTTGATGATCTCCTCCGGATCCTTGTCGCCGTTCAGCATGTAGGTGTTGGTCATGCGCGGCAGCGGCAGGTGGGCGAAGGACTCGCGGCGGCCGTTGCCGGTGACCGGCATGCCCATCAGGCGGGCATTCATCATGTCCTGCATGTAGCCGGTGAGGATGCCGTCCTCGATCAGCACGGTGCGCTCGGTCGGGTTGCCCTCGTCGTCGATCGACAGCGAGCCGCGGCGATCGGGCAGCGTGCCGTCGTCGACCACGGTGACGCCCCTGGCCGCCACCTGCTGGCCGATGCGCCCGGAAAACGCCGAGCTGCCCTTGCGGTTGAAGTCGCCCTCCAGCCCGTGGCCGATCGCCTCGTGGAGCAGGATGCCCGGCCAGCCGGGGCCGAGCACCACCGGCATGGTGCCGGCCGGGGCCGGATCGGCGCCGAGGTTCACGCGCGCCTGATGCACCGCCTGGCGGGCGTAGTCGTGCAGGCGGTCGTCGCAGAACCAGCCGTAATCGTAGCGTCCGCCGCCGCCTGCGCTGCCCTGCTCGCGGCGGCCGTCCTCCTCCATGATCACGGTGATCGACACGCGCACCAGCGGACGCACATCGGCGGCTTGATGGCCGTCGCTGCGCACCACCATCACCACCTCCCAGGAGCCGGCGATGTGGGCCATGACCTGGGTCACGCGCGCATCCTCGGCGCGTGCGAAGGCCTCGAGGCGCTCGAGCAGCTCGACCTTGGCGGTGTCGTCGAGCGAGTCGAGCGGGTCGTCGGCCCGGTACAGGCGGGTCCTGAGCTTGTGCGGGACGATGCCGACGCGGCGGCGCTCGCCGGCCGCAGCGATCGCACGCGTGGCGGTGGCGGCGCCGACCAGGGCGTCGAGCGAGATGTCGTCGGAGTAGGCGAAGGCGGTCTTCTCGCCGCTGATCGCGCGCACGCCCACACCCTGCTCGATGTCGAAGCTGCCCGACTTGACGATGCCCTCTTCCAGGCTCCAGGCCTCGGAGCGCTGGTACTGGAAGTAGAGGTCGGCGAAGTCGATGTCGTGGCGCATCAGCTTGCGGAAGGTCTTCTCGAGCTCCGCCTCGCCCAGGCCGTAGGGCGACAGCAGGTAACGGTCGGCGACCTTGAGGGGATTCTGGCTCTTGCTCATCGGTAAATCCTTGGCGGAGGATGCCGGTTGGACCGGCATCGGGCAAAAACGATCATTGCGGGGCGACGACACGAGGATGCGGCGGCATCGGCCACGTTCGCCCCCTCGCGGACGGCGCATTCAGGCCAGGCAGCGGTGGCGCAGGGCAGGCAGGCTCCCGCGTACCGCCGCGAGGCGCGCGGGATCGAGGTCCGCGACCACCACGCCGGGGCCCTCGTCGCGGCAGGCGAGGATCTCGCCCCAGGGATCGACGATCATGGTGTGGCCCCAGGTCACCCGCCCGCTCTCGTGGCACCCGCCCTGGGCCGGCGCCATCACGTAGCACTGGTTTTCGATCGCGCGCGCACGCAGCAGCACCTCCCAGTGCGCGCGGCCGGTGGTCCAGGTGAAGGCGGCCGGCAGCACGATCAGATCCACCTCGCCCATGGCGCGGAAGAGCTCGGGGAAGCGCAGGTCGTAGCACACCGACAGCCCGATGCGCCCGGCCGGCGAGTCGAAGCAGGCGACCGTGCCGCCCGGCTCGATGGTGGCCGCCTCGTCGTAGCGCTCCTCGCCGCGCTGGAAGCCGAACAGGTGGATCTTGTCGTAGCGCGCCACGCGCCGGCCCTGGTCGTCGAAGACCAGGGTGCTGTTGCGCACCTTGTCGTCGGCCTCGGCGACCAGCGGGAGGGTGCCGCCGATCAGCCACACGCCGTGGCGGCGCGCCTCGCCGGCGAGGAAATCCTGCAGCGGGCCGGCGCCCTCGGGCTCGCGGATGCGCACCTTGGCGGTCTCGTCCTTGCTGATGAGCGGAAAGTATTCGGGCAGCGCGATCACGCCGGCGCCGGCGCCGGCGGCCTGGGCAATCAGGTGCGACGCGGTTTCCAGGTTGGCGGCGACGTCGGGCCCGGAGACCGTCTGGATGGCGGCGATGCGCACCGGCGCGGAAAGGGAGGTTTCGGTCATGTCGGCGAGCTTGGGGCGGGGTGCTGCCGCTGGCGGCAAGACCCCGCGGGGGTTGGGCAAGGAAGGGCACGCAGCTTGGGTGCTCGCCCCCGGATCAGCGCGACTCCGGCGCAGCGGCCCTGCCGCGCTTGGCGACCTGGGGGTCGGACCACGCGCCGGTCACCGTGTACTCGAAGGCGAAGAGCTTCTCGATCGGGTCGCTGAGCACCTTCTGGGCGAGATAGGTCACCACTCCGGCGACCGGATTCACCAAGCCCGCCGCCGCGCCGATCGCCACCGACTCGGACAGCGTCGGCTGCACCAGAACGCGCAGGTCCTGCGTTTCGGAGACCACGTCGGCGCTGCCGCTCATCGCGACGCGCGCCGCGGGTCCGCGGATCTCCAGGTCCTCGCTGCGCAGCACACCACGGGCAAGCTCGATGCTACCGGAAATGCGATCGAAGGCGAATCCTTCGGAGAACACGTCGCGGAAGTCGAGCGTGATCCGGCGCGGCAGCGACTGCAGGCTGAGGATGCCGAGCAGACGGCCGACGCCGGGTTCGAGCCGGTTGAACTGGCCCGCGCCGGTCTCCAGCCGCAGCCTGCCCGACAGGCTGGGATAGTCGATCCGGGTCGGCGCACCCCGCCATGCGAGCTGGCCGGCCAGGCTGGCGGCGCCGCCGCGCACCACGTCGGGGTGGCCCAGGCGCCGGATCAGCCCACCCATCGACGCGGTCTCGAGCGCGAAGTCGAGCTCGGTGCGCTGGCGCGCGCCCGCGCGCCACTGCCCCTTGCCGGCGAGGCGTCCGTCGGCGCTCACCAGCGCGAAGCGGTCGAGCTGCCAGAGGTTGCCGCGGTTGCGTGCGAGGACCTCGAGGCGGCCGAGTTCGAGCTCGTTGATGTCGAAGCGCTCGGCCACCACGTCGAGCGCGGGCAGGCGCTGCGGCGGATCGTCCACCGCCTCGTCGCCCGCGGAGTCGCCGTCTGCGCCAGCCTGCGCGCCGCCGGCCTCGCGCACCAGACGCAGGTGGCGGAAGCGCGCCGCGAGCGTGCCCTTGCCCGCCGCCCGCCAGTCGAACTCGCCGTCCGCGCGATCGCTCTCCAGGCGCGCCTTCCAGCCACCCGGATCGGCGCGCGCGCGCAGGTCCACCGCCTTGAAGGTCTGGCCGAACACACCCACCTCGTCGGCCGCGAGCGCGAACTCCGCCACCGCGGCGGGCGCTCCATCGCCGGCCACGGCAGCCTCCTCCGCGCCCGCGGCGGGAAGGGGCGCGGCGCGCTCCAGCACGGCGCGCCAGGCGTCGAGGTCGAGGCGATCGAGCACCGCGGCGACACGCACGCCCGCCTCGGAGCCCGGCGGCGCGTCTGCGCTCGCACGCCCGAGCGCAACGCCGCCGCGCACCACCCCGCCGGCGGAGCGCAGCAGCTCCGCGCGCAGGCGGTCGTCGATCGCGAGGGTGATGCGCGCATCCTGGCTGCCGGCCGGACGCTCGAAAGCCAGCCTCGCCGGCCAGCCCTCGGCGGCCGATTTGCCGAACGGCGGCGGCAGGCTGCAGGCGAAACCGGCAAGGTCGGAGGCGATCTCGACCCGCGTGCCGCGCCGGCCGACGCGGATGTCCGCGGACCACTCCGCGGTGCCGGCGAGTTCGTCGAGCAGCGGGACCTCCCAGGCCGCCGCCAGCGCCGCGGCGTCCGCCCGCCCGGCGGCGCGGAAGCGCACCGTGCCGTCCTCGCCGGTCTGCGCGGAGAGGCGCAATGGATTGCCGAACAGGCGCGCCTGCGCCTCCGGGATGCTCAGGGTGTCCGCGGTGAAGCGCAGCCGCCCGCGCGCCGCCTCGAGCGGCGGCAAGGCCTCCAGCAGCGCGATGCGGTTGTCGGCGAAGCGGTATTCGCCCTGCACGCGGGAGTCGATCGTCGCGCGCAGCGGCATCACCAGCTCGAGTTCCAGTTCGCCCCGCCCCTCGGCCACCATGCCGTCGGTGAAGCCGTCGATGCGGCGCGACACCGGGCTCGCCGACACGAAGCGCAGGAACTCGGCGGTCGGACCGCGCGCACGACCGGTGATGGTCATGATCTCGCTCGGGAGTTGGTCGAGGTCGGGCACCTCCGCCACCACGTCCACCAGATCCACCCCGAAGATGCGCCCGCGCGGCGCGAGGATGCGCAGACCCGGGCCCTCGAAGCGCACCTCGCCGTCGATGCCCTCGATGCCCGGCCAGCCGGGGGCGTAGTCGAGCGCGGCGTCGGCAACCTGAACGCTCACCAGGAAGCGGCCCTGGCCGGCACGGAAGGGGAAGTCGTCGAGCGCGCCCCGCAATTCCAGCCGCGCCTCGGGCACCTTCGCGGAGCGGATCCCGCGGCGCAGCCAGTCGCGCGTGTCGTCGTTGACCACCCTGGGCACGTAGCGCCACACCGCGGTCGACTCGGCGCGGGTCAGGCGCGCCTGCAGATCGATCTCGCCCGCCCCCGTCGCCGCCGGCCAGTAACGGCCCGCGGCGGTGCCGGCAGCATCGGCGTTCTCGAACGCGGCCTCGTCGAGCACGATCGCCAGCCGGCCCTCCGCGCGCTGCCAGCCGCCCTGCGCCTGCAGGCGCGAGAAGTCCAGCGGACCGGGATCGAAGACCGCCGGCAGATCGATCCGCATGTCCGCCGCGGCAAGCCGGAAGCGCCCGCGCTGCCGGTCGCCGTCCACACTGCCCGAGAGCCCGGCGACGCCGGGCAGACCGTCTTGCGCCGCCAGCCCGAGCCCGGCAAAGCGTGCCGTCAGCGCCCAGTGTTCAGGCGCGGCGGGCTCCCCCTTCCAGGCGAGGCGCAGGCCCTCGACCCGACCGCGCGGCGCAAGCGCCGCCAGGCGCGAGCGCAGCCCGGCATCGAGCGGCAGGTGGGCGGCGAGCGCGACGAGCGTGGCCAGTTCGAGCCGGTCTGCGACGAGGCGCCCCCCGCCCGCCGCGGGCCCGCGTCGGGCCTGCTCCTCGCCGGTGCCACGATCGCGCGCCTTGCCATCGAGCGCCGGATCCAGCCCCAGCTCGACATCGGTGGGGGCCAGCACGAGGCCCTGGGCGGTTTCGAACCCGAGCCCGCGGCCGGCGAAGCGGAATCCATCCTCGCCGCGGGCCAGCTCGACACGACCGTCGAGACGGGCGAGCTCGAGAACCGGCAGATCCTCGCCGAGCGCGGCCCGCACCCCGTCCAGCGCGAGGTCGGCGGTCAGCGCATGACCGCCACGGCCGTCCGCGTCGAGCCAGGCTTGCAGCGCACCCTCGCCTTCGAGGCCGAAAGGCAGGTCGACCCAGGGCCGCCAGTTGCCCAGCGCCGTGCGCCCGAGTTCGACGTACAGCCGGCCGGCGAAGCGCTGCGGGCGCAGCGGGTCGATGCGGCGCAGCTCGCCGCGCAGGCTCGCACGCTCGCCGAGGGCGGCCGGCAGCCGTGCCTCGAGCGCGAAGCGCGCCGGACGCGTGCGTCGATCGAGGCGGAACTCCACCTCCTCGAGCTCGAGCAGTGGTGCACCGCGCGCTTCGTCCGCCCAGGCAAGACGCGCGCCGTGGATGAGGATCTGGCGCTGCGCGAGCAGCCAGCCGAGGCCGCCGTCGCCGCCCTCGTCCCCGTGTGCAAGCGCGATGCCTGCGACGTGCAGCGCTCCCTCCGGATCGCGGCGTACCAACAGGTCCGGCGCGCGGATCTCGAGGCGGTGGAAATGCGGCTCGAGCATCGCCAGCGAGGACCACGCCAGGGTGGCGTCGATCTCGGGCAGGGTCAGCGCGGGGCGGCCCTGCGCGTCGGACAGGCTCACCCCGGCCAGGCGCAGGCGCGGTCGCCAGCCCGCCCAGCCGCCCTCGATGCGCTCGATCGCCACCGCCACGCCAAGGCGCTCGCCGAGCAACTCGGCGATCGGCACGCGCAGTTCGCCCACTGCCGGCAGCACGAGATGGCGCAGCACCAGCACCCCGACCGCGAGCACGCACCAGACCAGCAGCAGCGCATCGGACAGCCTGCCGGCCGCGCGCCGCCAGCCGCCGCGCGCGGCCGGCAGGCCGTCGACGGACGGGGGTACGGATTCGGCAGGTGCGTGCGGGGCGGAGGGGCTCAGTCGGATGCTCGCAGGACGTTGTGTGGGAGCGCGGTTGCAGCGCTGCCGGCGCATGGCGCGGGCAGCTAGAATATTGGGATCGCGCCCGCCACCGGATCGCCGACGCGCGCGCATTCTACCAAGTCTCGATCGCCCTCTCGATCACCCTCTCGCGCCGCACTGGAGCCCCCTCATGTCCGCCCCGAACAGCGTTTCCGCCCCTGCCCTCCCGCCCGCGGTGGCGCAGGCGCGCCGCCTGTCGCGCTATCTGGCGCGCATGCTCGACAGCCAGCCCTGGCTGGCGGAGGCGCTGGCCGCCAGCATCGAGCGCCCGCTCGCCGAGGCCGACCTGCAGCGCTTCGTGGCCGCGCGCGAGGTCCTCCACGGTGGCGGCGACGGCGCGCTGCGCCCGGCGCTGCGCCAGCTGCGCATGTGGACGCTGTGCCACCTGATCGTGCGCGACCTCGCGCTCGGCGCCCCGCTCGCCGAGGTCACCGAGACCATGACCCTGCTCGCCGAGGTGGCGCTGCGCCACGCCCACGACGTGCTGCGCGCGGGATTGGTCGAGCGCCACGGGCAGCCGCTCTCGCCCACCGGCTGGGAGCAGGAGCTCCTCGTGGTCGGCATGGGCAAGCTCGGCGGGCGCGAGCTCAACGTGTCCTCCGACATCGACCTGATCTTCATCTACCCGGAGGACGGCGACACCGGCGGGCGCAAGGCGATCAGCAACTACGAGTTCTTCGAGAAGCTCGGCAAGCAGCTGATCCAGGCGCTCGCCGAGATCACCGAGCACGGCCAGGTCTTCCGCGTGGACATGCGCCTGCGCCCGAACGGCGACTCCGGCCCGCTGGTGTGCTGCTTCGACATGCTGGAGAACTACTTCGTCACCCAGGGCCGCGAGTGGGAGCGCTACGCCTGGATCAAGGCGCGGGTGATGCTGGGCGAGCGCTGGCCCGAGCTCGAACAGCTCGCGCGCCCCTTCGTGTTCCGCAAGTACCTCGACTTCGGTGCGATCAACGCGATGCGCGAGCTGCACGCGCAGATCCGCCGCGAAGTCGCCCGCCGCGAGCGCGCCAACAACGTCAAGCTCGGTCCCGGCGGCATCCGCGAGATCGAGTTCATCGCCCAGGTCTTCCAGCTCATCCGCGGCGGGCGCGACACCGCGCTGCAGGTGCGACCGACGCTCGCGGTGCTCGCCCGCTTGCCCGAGCGCGGCATCCTTTCGGAGGAGGCGGTGACGGAGCTGTCGAACGCCTACGTCTTCCTGCGCCGGCTCGAGCACCGCCTGCAGTACCTCGACGACGCCCAGACCCACGACCTGCCCGAGAAGGACGAGGATCGCGCGCTGATCGCCGAGGCCATGGGCTTCGCCGACTACGCGGCGCTGCTCGCGGTGCTCGACGCCCACCGCGAGGTGGTGAGCCGGCACTTCGACAGCGTGTTCGGCGACCCCTCCGAGGAGGACCACAGCCTTGATGCCACCTGGGCCAACGCGCGCGACACCGAGGCCACCACCGGCGCGCTCGGCGAGCTCGGCTACCGCCACCCGCGCATGGCCGCCGAGCGTCTCGCCGCGATGCACGCCAGCCCGCGCTATCGCCAGCTGCCCAACAACATCAAGAGCCGCTTCGACGCGCTCATGCCGCGCGTGCTCGAAGCCGCCGCCAGCACGCCGGGCGCGGACGAGACGCTCGCGCGCATGCTCGACCTCATCGAGGCGATCGGCCGCCGCGGCGCCTATCTCGCGCTGCTGCAGCAATACCCGCAGGCGCTGCGCCGGGTCGCCGACCTGATGAGCGCATCGCGCTGGGGCGCGCAGTTCCTCACTCGCCATCCGATCCTGCTCGACGAGATGCTCGACGCGCGCAGCCTGGACAACGCCCCCGACTGGAAGGCCTTCCGCGCCAGCCTGGCCGAGGAGCTCGAGGCGCTCGAACCCGACATGGAGCGCCAGATGGACGTGATGCGCGAGCGCCATCACGCCCAGGTCTTCCGCCTGCTCACCCAGGACCTCGCCGGCCTGCTCACGGTCGAGAAGCTCGCCGACCACCTCTCCGAGCTCGCCGACATCGTGCTCGACCTCACCCTGCCGTTGTGCTGGCGGCGCATCAAGATCCGCCACCGCGAGGCGCCGAAGTTCGCGGTGATCAGCTACGGCAAGCTCGGCGGCAAGGAGCTCGGCTACGCCTCCGACCTCGACATCGTGTTCCTCCACGACGACGAGGCGGGGGAGGCGCCCGAGGTCTACACCCGGCTGGCGCAGCGCGTCAGCACCTGGCTGTCGAGCCAGACCGCCGCCGGCCAGCTCTTCGAGACCGACCTGCGCCTGCGCCCGAACGGCGAGTCCGGCCTGCTGGTGAGCTCGCTCGAGTCCTTCCGCAGCTATCAGCTCGAGTCGGCCTGGGTGTGGGAGCACCAGGCCTTGACGCGCGCGCGTTTCTCGGCCGGCGACCGCACGATCGGGGAAGCCTTCGAGCGCATCCGCTGCGAGGTGCTGTGCATGCGGCGCGACCTGCCCAGCCTGCGCGCCGAGGTGCTGGCGATGCGGCACAAGATGCGCGACGCACACGGCAGCAGGAGCGAGGAGGTGTTCGACCTCAAGCACGACGAAGGCGGGCTGATCGACGTCGAGTTCCTGATCCAGTACCTGGTGCTCGGCCACAGCCACGACCACCCGCGCCTCACCGGCAACCTCGGCAACATCGCGCTGCTGGGCATCGCCGGCGAGCTCGGCCTGGTCCCCGCCGACCTCGCCGCCGCCTGCGCCGACAGCTACCGCGAACTGCGCCGCCTGCAACACCGCCAGCGCCTCAACGAGCGTCCCTCCCGCGTCGATCCCGCCGAGGCCGCGGCCGCACGCAAGCCGGTGCGCGCGCTGTGGCGGGCCGTGTTCGGGGACTAGGCCGCCCGGCTGCGCAGCGCTTTCCCGTGGGAGCGACGCGAGTCGCGATCGACCGTCGAGCGGCGCGAGACGCCAGCGGGCACCGATCCGCTGCAGGCCCAGCGCGGGAAAGTGAAATATTTCACGTCGCAAAAGCGCGCATGACGCCCCGCGGGCCGGCGTCTAGAATCCAGGGCACCTGTCTTCCAGCGCCCGCCCGCGGGCGACCTCCATGAGCCACGAAATCGAACTCAAGCTCGCGCTGCCCAGGCGCGCGCTCCCGGCGCTGCGCCGCCACCCGCTGGTGGCCGCGGCGGAGAAATGCGGCAACGCCCTCACCCTCGACAACACCTACTACGACACCCCGAAGCTGCAGCTCAAGGCGCGCAAGGTGGCCGTGCGCACCCGCCGCCAGGGCCGCCAGATGCTGCAGACGGTGAAATGCGCGGCGGTATCGAGCGGCGGGCTGTCGCAGCGGCCGGAGTGGGAGACCGCGTGGACCGGCGGCTTCGATTTCACGCCGGTCGACGACCCCGCCACCGCGCGTCTGCTCGAACGCCACCGCGCAGAGCTGGTGCCGGTGTTCACCACCCGCTTCCGCCGCGAGACGCGGCGACTCGTCCCGCAGGCGGGCGTGTCCATCCTGCTGATGATCGACACCGGCGCGGTGCATGTGCGCACCCCGGAGGGCGTCGAGCGCGAGGCGGAGATCTGCGAACTCGAGCTGGAACTCGAGAGCGGGCGCGCGCAGGACCTCCTCGACCTCGCCTGCACGCTCGCGCAGGACCTGCCGCTGATGCCGGCCGACCTCTCCAAGGCCGAACGCGGCTACCGCCTTTTCCTCGACACGCCCGCGGGCGCGCTGCGCTCCGAGATCTCCACGCTCGAGCCCGGCCAGAACGTGGTCGAGGCCTTCCAGGGCCTGGCACTGTCCTGCGTGCGCCAGTGGCAGGGCAACGCCGCGACCGCGCTCGCGCAGGGCGACCCCGACGCGATCGACCCCGACAACATCCACCAGCTGCGCGTCGCCCATCGCCGCCTGCGCGCGCTGCTCAAGATCTTCGCACCCGCCCTGCCCGAGACCTTCGCCGGCACCTGGAACGCCCGCCTGCGCGACAACGCCAACCGCTTCGGCGATGCGCGCGACCTGGATGTGTTCCACGCCGAGCTGCTCGAGCCGGTGACCCCCGAGGGCCTCGCCGACGCAGCCTCGATGGCGGCCCTGCTCGAGACCGTGCGCACGGCGCGCGCAAGCGCCCGCCACCACGCCGGCGTCAGCCTCGACCTCGCCACCCAGGGCCGGCTGCTGCTGGAGTTCACCGCCGCACTCCACCGCCTGCGTGCCGACAGCCTCGCCGAAGCCGCCGACCTGCGCAGCTTCGCCCGCCTGCGCCTCGACCGGCTGCGCAAGCGCGCCCGCCGCGGCGCCCGGGCGGCGGCCAGCCTGGAGCCCACCCGCCTGCACGCGCTGCGCATCGACTTCAAGATGCTGCGCTACGGCGTCGAGTTCTTCGCGCCGCTGTTCGGCACCAGGAGCATCACCCGCTATCTCGACGGCGTGGTGCGCGCGCAGACCACGCTCGGCTTCCTGCAGGACGTCGACACCGCGCACCAGCGCCTGGCCGACTGGTCGCGAACGCAGCCCGCGCTCGCCGCGGCCGCGGCCTTCGTGCTCGGCTGGCACGCCCCGCGCTACGCCCGCCTGCGCCGCCGCGTGCTGCGCGAGTGCGAGCCGCTGCTGTGGGGCGGCAAGCCGTGGTGAGACGGCGCCCCACGGCGGCGGCGCGACAGACCGCGGTCATCGTGCTGTAACCGCAGCCGCCGATGATGCGCGCCCTCGAACCCCGGATGAACGACATGGACCTGCTGCTCTGGCGTCACGCGGAAGCGGTGGACGGCAGCCCCGACCACACCCGCGAACTCACCCCCCGCGGTCTCAAGCAGGCGCGTCGCATGGCGCGTTGGCTGGAAGACAACCGGCCGAAGAACCTGAAGGTACTGGTCAGCCCCACGCTGCGCACCCGCCAGACCGCGACCGCCTTCACCGACGACTTCGAGATCGTCGGCGGCCTGGGCCCGGACGGCAACGTCGCCGACATCCTCGCCGCCACCGGCTGGCCCGAGGGCAACGGCGCCGCCCTGGTGGTCGGCCACCAGCCCGCCCTTGGCCGTCTGTGCGCGCTGCTGCTGTCGGGCAGCGAGGCCGACTGGACGATCAAGAAGGGTGCGCTGTGGTGGTTTACCAACCGCGTGCGCGAGGACGAGACGCAGACGGTGCTGCGCGCGGTGATTCCCAGCGAGCTGGTGTAAGGCGCCAGGCGTGAGGAGCGCGGGGCGCCCCGCTGCTCACGCCTGGCGCTCCCATTGAATTCCTCGCCGCGAGCACGGTCCAACCCGTCGTGAAATATCCCGGACGGCAGGCTCGCGCACGGTCCTCGAAGCCCGTGGAGGGCTCGCTTGTGCTTTGCGATGCAATGCGTAAGATGCCGTCTTCCTTCCGGAACGGACCATGCTCGAACGCTTTCTGCCCACTCGCGAGGCCATCACGCAAAGTCGCATGCTGCGCTGGCTGGGGCCGCGCCTGCACGACCCGCTGCTGTGGCACGTCAACCGGCGCTCGGTGGCACGCGGCGTGGCGATGGGCGTGTTCTTCGGGCTGATGATCCCGATCGCGCAAATCCCGGCGGCAGCGATCGCCTCGCTGCTGCTGCGCGGCAACCTGCTGATCGCGGCAGCCTCCACGCTGGTCAGCAATCCGCTCACCTACGGTCCGCTCTACTACTTCGCCTACCAGCTCGGCGCGGGCGTGATCGGCCGCCGCACGCCAGCCGCGCTCACCGCGGACGACGTCGAGGCGCCGGTGCGCGCCATCGACTCGCTCGCCCAAGCCTGGGCCTGGATCGGCGGCATCGGCCAGCCGCTGCTGGTCGGCATGGTGATCATGGCGGTGACGGGCGCGCTCGTCGCCTACTGGGGCACGCAGCTGGTGTGGCGGCTCCGCGTCGCCGCCCGTCGTCGCCGCCAGCGCCGCGAGCGCAGCGCGCGCGCATCCGCGCAGGCTATTGGAAGCGCCTGAACGCGGGCGTATCCTTCGCATCCCCTCATCCGCCCAACGGACGGCCATGGCCATGGAAGAGTGCATCCCCGACGGTACGGTCGCGATCATCGACGGCGTCCGCCGCATCTACTACGACGGCTACTGGCTCAAGGCCTACGAGCCGCCGGCGGACACGCTCGACGCCAAGAAGCGGCTGATCCAGGCGCTCACCCGGCGCCTGTTCAACCATGTCGAGCACGGCATCAACATCCCCGGCAAACGCCTCGACGATGCGCGCCGCGCCTACGAGACCGAGGAGGACCCCGCGCGCAAGCGCGTCAAGGGCGCGATGTACGCGGGCGCGCTGTTCAACCGCGCCACCGACATCTTCACCAAGCTGGTGGAGTTGCAGGAGCTGGGTATCGAGATCGCCACCGACAACCCGCTCATGCGCGAATGCGGCGGCTGCCTGCAGGAGGCGCTCAAGCTCGGCCGCCTGGTGCTGCACCGCAGCGGCGACGAGGGCATCGACGAGCTGTGGGGCGAACCCTTCCGCGCCTTCTCTATCCCGGTCGAGGCCTTCTACGAGAGCCGCTACATCAAGATCGCCCAGGCGCTGCGCGAGGTCGACCGCATCGCGGCCGTGATGGCGCTCACCTTCGCCGCGACGCCGCTCTTTAGCGGCGTCGAGCCCCTCGTGTTCGAGTTCGCGCGCATCGCCAAGATCAAGTGCGAGACCTTGCGCACCGACCCGGACATCTTCGACGTGTGGGCGGAGTTCGTCACCGCCTCGGAGCGCCTCGCCGCGCTCACGCCGGCGCTCGGCCCGGGCGCCGACGAGTGCACCCGCCAGCTCGCCGCCGACGGCCTGCACCTGATCCTGCAGGGGCGCAACCTGGTCACCGACATCATCCGCGCACGCGTGACCATGCCCAAGAGCGCGCGCGAGTTCGTCGAGCGCTGCGAGACCTTCGCGGCACGCGCACAGGCGGCCTCGCATCCCCCGCTCGCTGCCGCCGACGTGGGTCTGGGCGAGACGCGCGCGTAAACAAGCAGCGCGCGCGAGCGGGGGCGTGCGCGGAGAAGCATCGCGACTTGCGTCGCTCCTACGGGAGAGGCCGCTCGCGCCTCACAGGATGATCCCGCCGCCCAGGCACACCTTCGACTCGTAGACCACCACGCTCTGCCCGGGGGTCACCGCCCACTGCGGCTGGGCGAAGGCGATCTCGGCGCGGCCGTCGGCGATGCGGTCGATCTCGCAGGGCTGGTCGGGGGTGCGGTAGCGCGGCTTGGCGGTATACACCCAGTTGGTGTGCGGGTCGCGTCCGGCGATCCAGTTCAGCTCGCCGGCGACCAGGTGGTCCCTGAGCAGCGCGGGGTGGGCGTGGCCCTGGACCACGTAGAGCACGTTGGCCTTGACGTCCTTCTGCGCCACGTACCAGGCCTCGTGTTCGCCCGCCTCGTCCTGGTGGCCCTTGAGGCCACCGATGTGCAGGCCCTTGCGCTGGCCGATGGTGTGGTACATCAGGCCCTGGTGCTCGCCCAGCAGGCGGCCGTCGTCGAGCGCGCGGATCTCGCCCGGCCGGGTCGGCAGGTAGCGCATCAGGAACTCGCGGAAGGGGCGCTCGCCGATGAAGCAGATGCCGGTGGAGTCCTTCTTCTCGGCCACGTGCAGCCCGGTCTCGGCGGCGATCCGGCGCACCTCGCGCTTGTACAGCGCGCCGAGCGGGAACATCGTCTTGGCGAGCTGCTCCTGGTTGAGCCGGTAGAGGAAGTAGCTCTGATCCTTGGTGCCGTCCTCGGCCTTGAGCAGCTGGTACTCGCGGCGGCCGTCGTTGGCCCACTCGCGCACCTGGGCGTAGTGGCCGGTGGCGATGCGTTCGGCGCCGAGCTGCATGGCGTGGTCGAGGAAGCAGCGGAACTTGATCTCGGAGTTGCACAGCACGTCCGGGTTGGGCGTGCGCCCGGCCTCGTACTCGTGCAGGAAGTCGGCGAACACGCGGTCCTTGTATTCGGCACTGAAGTTGACCACCTCGAGGTCGATGCCGATCACGTCGCACACCGAAGCCACGTCGACGAGGTCCTGCCGCGTCGAGCAATATTCCGAATCGTCGTCGTCCTCCCAGTTCTTCATGAACAGCCCGGTGACCTGGTAGCCCTGGCGTTTCAGCAGCAGCGCGGTCACCGCCGAGTCCACCCCGCCGGACATGCCGACCACCACCTTCATCCCCGCCCCGTCCTGCTTTCCATGCCGACTACTGGACATTCGGTCCACCTCCATTGAGCCATTCCGCGAGCGGCAGCACGACCGCCGGCTCGCCATTGTCGACGAACCAGCTGTCGACCACGTAACGTTGTCCCGGATGGTCGTCGCCGTCCATCTCTCCGATCACCAGCCCGTCCTCGGTGCAGTTGCAGCCCGCCAACGCCTGGCCGGGCGGCAGGCGCTCGAAGCGCTCCTCCACCGACAGCGCTTCGATCACCGCGCTGAAATGCTGCAGGATCAGCCGGGTGCGGCGCGCCGGTTCGACCACGCGATGGAAGCGCAGCGCGCCGCGCGCCTCGAGCAGCTGCAGCAGCCGCGTCGTGGAGGTCGAGTGATCGATGCAGTCCATGCGCCCGTCCGCGCCCTCGTCGAGCAGGTTGCCGGCGCGGTCCGCCGCGATCGCCGTCTGGGTCGCGGCCACCCGGTACAGCCCGCCCACCGCCTCGGCGAGGCGCGCGCGCTCCTCCCCGGCGCTGCGTGCCGCAGCGAGGCGTTCGCCGATCCGGCGCAGGGTGGACTCGCGCACGCGCACGCTGCCCTCGCTCGCGCAGCCGTAGTTGTAGCAGATGTTCACGCGCGCGCCGCCGGCGGGGCCCTGCGCCCCCGCCATCGCCCACGTCGTCGCCGGCAGGGCGAGCAGCGCGGGCAACAGCAGGCGGAGCGCAGGCGCCATCATCCCGTTCAGCGGTGATGCACCAGCGCCAGCGGATGGCGCTGCCCGGCGATCCAGTCCTCGATGCACTGCAGGATCAGCGGGCTGCGGTGGCGATCGGCGCATGCGCGCACCTCGTCGAGCGTCAGCCACACCGCGCGCACGATGCCCTCGTCCAGCCTGCGCCCGGACTCCTCGCCGCACAGACGGCCGCCGTAGGCGAAGCGCAGGTAGGTGATGTCGCCCTGGGGGCGGGTCCACTGATAGATGCCGACCAGGTATTCCGGCTCGAAGTGGTGGGCGGTCTCTTCCAGCACCTCGCGCACCGTGGCCTGCAGCAGGGACTCGCCCTCCTCGAGGTGGCCGGCAGGCTGATTGAAGCGCAGGCCTTCGGGCGTCTCCTCCTCGACGAGCAGGAAGCGGCCATCGCGCTCGATGATGGCGGCGACGGTGACATTGGGTTTCCAGGGACGATCCTTCACTTCGATGCTCCAGGCGCATGAAGGCCCGCATTCTAGCGCGCACCACCGGGGATGGAGGAGCACCGCTTGCCCGTCGACCGCGCTGGCGCCCGGTCTGCGACGGCGGTCGCGGCTTTGCGCGCGGCCCGCGTCCTCGGCACGGCTTTACGCTAGAATCCGAAGGCTTTGCGCCCCGTGGACGATCGAGGGTGCGCGACGAACCCATCCAGCGAACATTCTTCAAGGCGGAGATCTTCATCATGTCCATGGCTGACCGCGACGGCTTCATCTGGCAGGACGGCAAGCTCGTTCCGTGGCGCGAGGCGACCACCCACGTCCTCACCCACTCGCTCCACTACGGCCTCGCCGTGTTCGAGGGCGTCCGTGCCTACAACACCGTCAGCGGCACCGCGATCTTCCGTCTCGCCGAGCACACCCAGCGCCTGATCAATTCCGGCAAGATCTACATGATGGACATCCCCTATTCCAAGGATGAACTCATGGAGGCGCAGAAGGAGGTCGTGCGCGCGAACAAGCTCGAGTCCTGCTACCTGCGCCCGATCGCCTTCTACGGCTCGGAAAAGATGGGCATCTCCACGCTCGGCGCGCGCGTCCATGTCGCGATCGCGGCCTGGCCCTGGGGCGCCTACCTCGGCGAGGAAGGCCTGCAGAAGGGCATCCGCGTGAAGACCTCGTCCTACACCCGCCACCACGTCAACTCGACGATGCCGCGCGCCAAGCTGTCGGCGACCTACCCGAACTCGATCCTCGCCAACCTCGAGGTCACCCGCATGGGCTACGACGAGGCCCTGCTGCTCGACAATCAGGGCTTCGTCGCCGAGGGCGCGGGCGAGAACCTGTTCATCGTCAAGGACGGCCGCATCTACGAGCCCGAGATCGCCTCCGCGCTCACCGGCATCACCCGCGACTCCATCCACGTGATCGCGCGCGAACTCGGCTACGAGGTCGGCACCAAGCGCCTGACCCGCGACGACATCTACCTCGCCGACGAGGCCTTCTTCACCGGCACCGCCGCCGAGGTCACCCCGATCCGCGAGCTCGACGACCGCCAGATCGGCGAAGGCAGGCGCGGCCCGGTCACCGAGAAGATCCAGACCCGCTTCTTCGACGTCGTCAACGGCCGTGCGCCCGAATACGCGCACTGGCTCGCCCACGTCTGATTTCCACGCTCCGAGGATTCCGTCATGGTTGAGAACACCGACAAGACCCAGGCCGTCGTCACCACCGCCAAGGACCTGCCGCTGCACTGCCCGCCGCCGGGCGCGCCGCTGTGGGCCCGCCACCCGCGCGTGTTCCTCGACATCCTGAAGACCGGCGAGGCGGTCTGCCCGTACTGCAGCGCGCACTACGTGTTCAACGGCGAGCGCCCCAAGGGCCATCACTGAGAACCCGGGTGCCGGGCCGGAATGGCCCGCGACCCGACCGGACCACGGGGGCTGCGGCCCCCGTGGTCTTTACGATCCACCCACAATAACAACACAACCTTGAGCAGACCTGTCTTCACCACCGCCCTCGAAGCGGAAGCCGCCTTCTACCGCGCACTCTCCGAGGGCGACTTCGAGGCCTTGATGGCCGTCTGGTCGGAAGAGGAGGAGGTCGTCTGCGTCCAGCCGGGCGGCCCGCGCATCGTCGGCCTGGCCGCGGTGCGCGAGATCTGGCGGCAGATCCTCGCCGACGGCGCCCGCATCCGCATCGACATCAGCCATGCGGTGACCAGCTCCACCGCGATGATGGCGATGCACTGCGTGCTCGAGCGCCTCGCCACCGACGGTCCCACCCCGCGTACCGCGACCATCGCCGCGACCAACGTCTTCGTGCGCGGCGCCGACGGCTGGCGCATGGTGCTGCACCACGCCTCGCCGGTGCCCGAGATCTCGGGTCCCGAGGATTCGACGCCGCGCGTGCTGCACTGAGCCCGCCCGCACACGGCGACTCGTCCGCGGCGGCGTGACCCGGTCGCGCTTCGCGGCCTAGAATCGCGCCAACCGCCGCCCGGGCCGGCATCGCCGGGCGAGCTTCCCCGCCTTCGCCCTGCCTGGAACCGCCCATGCGCCACCCCCTGCCCGCAGCAGAGCTTTTCAAGGCCTACGACATCCGCGGCATCGTCGACACCGTGCTGACTCCCACGGCGGTGCGCGCGATCGGCCACGCGATCGGCTCCGAAGCCGCGGTGCGCGGCCAGCGCGCGATCGCGGTGGGTCGCGACGGCCGCCTGTCCGGCCCGGCGCTGGCCGGTGCGCTGACCGCGGGCATCCGCGCCGCCGGCATCGACGTGATCGACATCGGCTGCGTGCCCACCCCGCTCACCTACTTCGCCGCCTTCGAGCTCGGCTGCGCGTCCTGCGTGTCGGTCACCGGCAGCCACAACCCGCCCGCCTACAACGGCCTCAAGATCGTGCTCGACGGCCGCACCCTGCACGGCGAGGCGATCCAGGACCTGCGCCGGCGCATCGCCGAGGACGACCTCGTCGAGGGTGCCGGCGCGCTGCGCGGCGCCGACGTGCGCGCCGCCTACCTCGACCGCATCGTCGGCGACGTCGAGCTCGCGCGCCCGCTGAAGATCGTGCTCGACTGCGGCAACGGCGTGGCCGGCGCCGTCGCGCCCGAACTCTTCCGCCGCCTGGGCTGCGAGCTCGTCGAGCTGTTCTGCGAGGTCGACGGCCGCTTTCCCAATCACCACCCCGACCCGTCGCGGCCGGAGAACCTGCAGGACGTCATCCGCGCGCTGCGCGAGACCGACGCCGAGCTGGGCCTGGCCTTCGACGGCGACGGCGACCGCCTCGGCGTGGTGTGCAAGGACGGCGAGATCGTCTACCCGGATCGCCAGCTCATGCTCTTCGCCGCGGACGTACTCGCCCGCGTACCGGGCGGCGAGATCCTCTACGACGTCAAGTGCACCCGCAATCTGGCGCCGTGGATCCGCGCGCACGGCGGCCGGCCGACGATGTGGAAGACCGGCCACGCGCTGCTCAAGGCGAAGCTGCAGGAGACCGGCGCCGCACTCGCCGGCGAGATGAGCGGCCACATGTTCTTCAAGGAGCGCTGGTACGGCTTCGACGACGGCCTCTACGCGGGCGCCCGCCTGCTCGAGATCCTCTCCGCCCGCGCCGACGCCAACGCCGCGCTGAAGGCGCTGCCCGACGCGACGAGCACCCCGGAGCTGAACCTGAAGATGCAGGAGGGCGAGCCCTTCGAGCTGGTGCGCCGGCTGCGCGAGGCCGCGCTCGCCACGCCCTCGTGCTTCGCCGAAGCGCGCGAGGTGATCACGCTCGACGGCCTGCGGGTGGAGTTCGCCCACGGCTTCGGCCTCGCCCGCCCCTCGAACACCACGCCGATGGTGGTGCTGCGCTTCGAGGCCGACGACGCCGCGGCGCTCGCCTCGATCGAGGCGGCGTTCCGGCGCGCGCTCGACGCAGTCTGGCCCGGACTCGCGCTGCCGTTCTGAGGCCACGGACGAGCGCCCGCGCGCACGCCCGCCGGGCGCCGACCGGCCCGCCCATCCGGCATGGGCGCGCGCGGCACGCGGCGATCCGGGCAAGCGGACAGCAAACGCGAAAAAAAGCACGCTGCTCACATCAGTTGCAGCGCACAATCCAAAAATTCTTTTTACCCAATCCAAGGCGAGCGAGGCAGTCCATGACGGCACGGGAACAGCGCGAAGCACGCGCACGCGACAGCAGGCAGGCCCAGAAGGGCATCGACATCCCGTCCTGCCCCGGCATCCTCGCCCAGCTCATGGACGAGTTGCGCCAGCCGCAGGTCAGCGGCAAGCGCATCGCCGCGCTGATCGGCCAGGACGTCGGGCTGGCCGCGGTGGTGGTGCGCTCGGCCAATTCGCCCTACTTCGGCAGCGGGCGGCGGATCGCCTCGATCGACGACGCAATCCGCATGCTCGGCTTCGGCATGCTCGCCAACCTCGTCCAGGAGGCGTTACTGCGCAGCAACATCGCCGACCCCGGCGCCGCGCTCGAACGCTTCTGGGACAGCTCGCGCTGCACCGCGCAGGCGAGCGCGATGCTCGCCCGCCGCACCGGCATCGCGCGCCCGGAGACCGCCTACACCTTCGGCCTCTTCCACGACTGCGGCATCCCCCTGCTGGTCAAGCGCTTCCCCGAATACAAGCGCATCCTGGCCACGGCCAACCAGGCCACCGGGCGCTGGTTCACCGATGTCGAGGACGAGGCGCTCGACACCAACCACGCCACCATCGGCTACCTGCTCGCGCGCTCCTGGGGCCTCACCGACGCGGTGTGCACCGGCATCCTGTGCCATCACGACTACTCGGTGTTCTCCCCCGACTCCGGCCTGGAGGTCGAGGCGCAAACCCTGATCGCGCTCAACCTGGTGGCCGAGTACGTCGCCGGCACCCACCTGCGCACCCGGCGCGATGCCGAGTGGGACAAGGGGCGCGAGGCGGTGGCGCGCTTCCTGGGCTACGCGCCGACCGAGCTCGACGACCTCGCCGACGACCTGCTCTACGCGCTCGACCGCCAAGGCGAGGACCTCCCGGCCTGAGCCCCGCGCGGGCGGCCCCCCGGCAGGTGCCCGCCGCTCACACCGGCTCGAGCTTGGCCACGCCGAGCAGCAGCCACTTGACGCCCGCCGGACCGAAGTTGATCTGCACCTTGGCATCGCTGCCGCTGCCTTCGGCGGCAACGATCACGCCCTGGCCGAATTTCGCATGCGCCACCGCCTGGCCGATGCGCAGGCCGCCGGGGAGCGTGGCGAAGGCCGGGCGCGGCGCGCGCTGCACCTGCGGCGTGCTCCCCATCGCGGACTTGGCCGAGGGCTTGAAGTAGCCCCCGCCCATGCCACCCATCGCGCCGCCGGCGGCCGAGCGCGGCTGGGGCGGGGTGAGCCATTTGGTCAGCCCGGCGGGGATCTCCTCCAGGAAGCGCGAGCGCAGGTTGTAGCGCGTCTGCCCGTGCAGCATGCGGCTCTGCGCGAAACTCAGGTACAGGCGCTCGCGCGCCCGCGTCACCGCGACGTACATCAGGCGGCGCTCCTCCTCCAGCCCGTCCTGCTCGAGGATGCTGTTCTCGTGCGGGAACAGGCCCTCCTCCAGCCCGGACAGGAAGACCACGTCGAACTCCAGGCCCTTGGCCGCATGCACGGTCATCAGCTGCACCGCGTCCGCGCCCTGGTCGGCCTGGTGGTCGCCCGCCTCCAGCGAGGCGTGGGCGAGGAAATCCGCCAGCAGCGCGTGCGGCTGCGCCTCGCCGGCGCCCGCCTGGGCCTGCGCCTCGGCGAGGAAGTTGGCCGCGGCGTTGATCAGTTCGTCGAGGTTCTCGAGGCGCTCGCGGCCCTCCTTGTCGGCCTTGTAGTGCGCGCGCAGCCCGCTCAGGTCGAGCACATGATCGACCAGCTCGGGCAGCGGCAGGCCGGCGGTGTCGCGGCGCAGCTCCTCGACCAGGCGCACGAAGACCGCGAGCGCGCTGCCGGGCTTGCCGGACAGATGCGGCACGGTGGCGTAGAGACTGGTGTTGTACGTGCGCGCGGCGTCGGCCAGCACCTCGAGCGAGCGCGCGCCGATGCCGCGGGTGGGAAAGTTCACCACGCGCGCAAACGAGGTGTCGTCGTCCGGATTGGCGATCAGGCGCAGGTAGGCGAGCGCGTGCTTGATCTCCTGGCGCTCGAAGAAGCGCAGCCCGCCATACACGCGGTAGGGAATGCCGGCCGCGAAGAGCTGGTGCTCGAGCACGCGCGACTGCGCGTTGGAGCGGTAGAGCAGCGCGATCTCGCTGCGCAGCGCGCCGTCGCGAACCAGCGCCTGGATCTCCTCGACGATCCAGCGCGCCTCGTCGGCATCCGCATAGGCCTCGAAAACACGGATCGGCTCGCCCGCGCCCTGGTCGGTCCACAGGTTCTTGCCGAGGCGGTTGCTGTTGTGAAGGATGATCGCGTTGGCGGCGTCGAGGATGTTGGCGTGCGAGCGGTAGTTCTGCTCCAGGCGGATCACGTTGCTCACCCGGAACTCGCGCTCGAAATCGCGCATGTTGCCGACCTCGGCGCCGCGGAAGCGGTAGATGCTCTGGTCGTCGTCGCCGACGCAGAACATCGCCGCGCCGCCCTCGCGGCCCTCGTCGGCGAAGAGCTTCAACCAGCGGTACTGCAGGCGGTTGGTGTCCTGGAACTCGTCGACCAGGATGTGGCGGAAGCGGCGCTGGTAGTGGCGGCGCAGCGGCTCGTTGCGCTCGAGCAGTTCGTGGCTGCGCAGCAGCAACTCCGCAAAATCCACAACAGACTCGCGCTGGCACTGCGCCTCATACTCCTGGTAGAGCTGCACGCGCAGGCGAGTGTAGTCGTCCCAGGCCTCGACCGCATGCGGGCGGTTGCCGGCTTCCTTCTGGCCGTTGATGAAATGCTGGAGTTCGCGCGGAGGGAACTTCTCGTCGTCGACGTTCAAGGTCTTCAGCAGGCGCTTGATCGCGGCGAGCTGGTCAGCCGAGTCGAGGATCTGGAAGAGCTGCGGCAACCCGGCGTCGCGGTGGTGGGCGCGCAACAGGCGGTTGGCCAGGCCGTGGAAGGTGCCGATCCACATGCCGCGGGTGCTCACCGGCAGCATCGCGCCGAGGCGGGCGAGCATTTCCTTGGCAGCTTTGTTGGTAAATGTAACCGCGAGGATGCCGGCCGGGTCGACTTGGCCGGACTGGATCAGCCAGGCGATGCGGGTGGTGAGCACGCGCGTCTTGCCCGAGCCGGCTCCGGCCAGGATCAGGGCGTGTTGCGCGGGCAGGCTCACCGCCTGCAGTTGTTCGGGGTTCAGGTTGCTCAGCAGGGTGGACATCGCGTTTCCTCTTCGAGCCGGCATTGTATCGACCCCGGGGGACGAGGCCGATACGGCAGGCCGGGGACAGCGCGGAGAGAAAAGGACACAACATGATGTTGCGTCGCAGCAACAACGTGTTTGCAGGATCCCGAGCTTGCGCTAAATTGAAGTTGTGCACTGCACCAAACGAATCGGAATCCCGGAACTTTCTCACGGAAAGACTGGTCGGAATTGTGCAGAATCAAGGAACTAACCCGGGCGCCCGGCTACTATTGCGCCACAACATTTTTTGATAAGGCCTCCGCTCAGAAGGCGGTTGCCGAAACGAGGGCCACACCCGGCCCCGACGGAGAACGCATCATGAAAACGCCCAAACTGCTGCCTTGGTATGCCCGCAAAGCGGGCGTCTCGATCGAGCGCGCCGAAACCCTGTGGCGCAAGGCCGTGCGCGAAGCCACCGCCGAAACCGGCTGGGTCGGCAATGCCGAGTACTGGGGTGCGGCCATGGATCACTTCTTGCGTCTGCTCGAAGAAGAGCGCAGCACGCTGTGCGCGCCGCGCGTGCAGTCCTACGTCCGCACCCAGAACCGCATGTGGCGCCTGCCGCTGATCGCCATGGAAGACCTGTTCTCGGCCTTCCACGCAAGCTGGCAGCGCCAGCACGGCGCCGACCACCGCCGCGCCGCGTAAGCGGCACCCCGCCCCGAACCCCTCGCGCCGCGCCAGCGGCGCGACAACGCTTGCTTGTCTCCCTCCCTCCTTCAATGGAGATTCGGCGCTCCGCCCACGCGGAGCGCCATTTTTTTGCCCGCAGCAAGCCTGTTTGCGCGCCGCGCGGGCTTCGCGGCGAGCCCTGCCTTGGCCCGGCCTGTCGCGGCAGGCATCGGGAGCGCCCGGTGTCGCGCTTCACGGTATACTGGCGTGTTTTCAACGTCATCCAGCCCGCGCGCCCGCCATGCAGGAAAAATACCAGCCCGCCGCCCTCGAGACGGCCGCCCAGCAGCACTGGGACTCCACCGACGCCTTCCGCGTGACCGAGGATGCCAGCCGTCCGAAGTACTACTGCCTGTCGATGTTCCCCTACCCCTCGGGCAAGCTGCACATGGGGCACGTGCGCAACTACACCATCGGCGACGTGCTCGCGCGCTTCCACCGCATGATGGGCTACAACGTGCTGCAGCCCATGGGCTGGGACGCCTTCGGCATGCCGGCCGAGAACGCCGCGATCCAGAACAACGTGCCGCCGGCGAAGTGGACCTACGCCAACATCGACTACATGAAGGCGCAGTTGAAGCGCCTCGGCTTCGCCATCGACTGGTCGCGCGAGCTAGCCACCTGCACCCCCGAGTACTACCGCTGGGAGCAGTGGCTGTTCACCCGCCTGTACGAGAAGGGCCTGATCTACAAGCGCCTCGGCACGGTCAACTGGGACCCTGTGGACGAGACCGTGCTCGCCAACGAGCAGGTCATCGACGGCCGCGGCTGGCGCTCGGGCGCGCTCGTCGAGAAGCGCGAGATCCCCATGTACTACATGAAGATCACCGCCTACGCGGACGAACTGCTGTCCGCGCTCGACGACCTGCCGGACTGGCCGGAGCAGGTCAAACTGATGCAGAAGAACTGGATCGGCCGCTCGGAAGGCGTGGAGATCAGCTTCCCGTTCGACGTTTCCAGCATCGGTCACGAGGGCGCGCTGAAGGTATTCACTACCCGTGCCGACACCCTGATGGGCGCGACCTATGTCGCGGTGGCCGCCGAGCATCCGCTCGCCACCCAGGCCGCGGCCAGCAACCCGGCGCTCGCCGAGTTCATCGAGGAATGCAAGCGCGGCGGCGTCGCCGAGGCCGACATCGCCACGATGGAAAAGAAGGGCATGCCCACCGGCCTCAAGGTGCGCCATCCGCTTTCCGACGAGCCGCTCGAGGTGTGGGTCGCCAACTACGTGCTGATGGGCTATGGCGAAGGCGCGGTGATGGCGGTGCCGGCGCACGATGAGCGCGACTTCGCCTTTGCCAACAAGTACGAGCTGCCGATCCGCATGGTGGTCGGCGCGGACGCCTACGCCGACACCGTCGCCCCGTGGCAGGACGCCTACGCCGAGTACGGCCGCCTGGTGAATTCCGGCAAGTACGATGGCCTGGATTTCCAGGGCGCGGTCGATGCGATCTCCGCCGACCTCGAAGCCCGTGGCCTGGGCGCCAAGCGCGTGCAGTTCCGCCTGCGCGACTGGGGCATCTCGCGCCAGCGCTACTGGGGCTGCCCGATCCCGATGATCCACTGCGCCGACTGCGGCGACGTGCCGGTCCCGGACGACCAGCTCCCGGTCGTGCTGCCCGAGAACGTCGAGATCACCGGCCGCGGCTCGCCGCTGGCCAAGATGGCCTCGTTCTACGAGTGCAGCTGCCCGAAGTGCGGCAAGCCGGCCAAGCGCGAGACCGACACCATGGACACCTTCGTGGAGTCGTCGTGGTACTTCCTGCGCTACGCCTGCGCCGACAGCACGACTGCGATGGTGGACGCGCGCGTGAACTACTGGGCGCCGGTCGACCAGTACATCGGCGGCATCGAGCACGCCATCCTGCACCTGCTGTACTCGCGCTTCTTCACCCGCGCCATGCGCGACTGCGGCCTGGTGAAGGTCTCCGAGCCCTTCAGCGCGCTGCTCACCCAGGGCATGGTGGTGGCCGAGACCTATTACCGCGAGCTCGACGGCGGCAAGAAGCAGTGGATCAACCCGGCCGACGTGGTCGTCGAGCGTGACGAGCGCGGCCGCATCGTCGCCGCGAAACTCGAATCCGACGGCCTGCCGGTGGTCATCGGCGGCACCGAGAAGATGTCGAAGTCGAAGAACAACGGCGTCGACCCGCAGTCGCTGGTGGACCAGTACGGCGCCGACACCGCGCGTCTCTTCATGATGTTCGCCGCGCCGCCCGACCAGCAGCTCGAGTGGTCCGACTCCGGCGTCGAGGGCGCTTCGCGCTTCCTGCGCCGGGTGTGGAACTACGGCCACACCTTCGCCACCGCCACGCGCGCCGCGCTGCCGGCCACGCGCGCGCTCGCCGCCGGCACGCTGCCCGCCGCCGCGGCCGACGTGCGCCGCGAGGTGCACACCCACCTCAAGCAGGCGAGCTACGACTTCGGCAAGCACCAGTTCAACACGGTGGTGTCGGCGGCGATGAAGATCCTCAACGCGCTCGAGAAGGCGCACAAGGATCTGGCCGGCACCGAGCCGGCGGCGCACGCCGAGGTCGCCGAAGAAGGCTTCTCCATCCTGCTGCGCCTCCTGTCGCCGATCACCCCGCACATCTGCCACGCGCTGTGGCAGGACTGCGGCTTCGGCACCGACATCCTGGCGGCGCAGTGGCCCGAGGTCAGCGAGGACGCGCTCAAGCGGGACGAGATCGAGCTGATGCTGCAGGTCAACGGCAAGCTGCGCGGCAGCCTCGAGGTCGCGGCCGACGCGGCGAAGGCCGACATCGAGGCGCTCGCCCTCGCTTCGGAAGCGGCGCAGAAGTTCATGGAGGGCAAGCCGGCGAAGAAGGTGGTCGTCGTGCCCGGCCGCCTGGTCAACATCGTCGTTTGAGGAAGCGCGGCATGACTGCTCCTGGTCCCGTCATGGCCACCGCGCGGCGGCGCCTGCTCGGTGGCGCCCTCGGTGCCGCGGCGCTGCTGCTGTCGGGCTGTGGCTTTCGCCTGCGCGGCCCGCAGGCGCTCGACTTTGCGACCGTGCACATCAGCGTGCCGGAGCAGAGCGAATTCGGCGCCCAGCTGCGTCGCCTCGTCGCCACCACCGGCACCACCCGGGTCGAGGAGGACGCAGCCAAGGCCGAAGCCCGCCTGCAGATCCTCTCCAACGACCGCGGCCGCGAGATCCTCAGCCTCACCGGTGCGGGCAAGGTGCGCGAGTACCAGCTCGTCCAGTCCTTGCGCTTCCAGCTCCTCGACCGCGCGGGCAAGGCGCTGATCCCGCCCACCAGCCTGACGGCGCGGCGCGAGTACACCTTCGACGACAGTCAGGTGCTCGGCAAGGAACAGGAAGAGGCCTTGCTCTACCGCGACATGCAGAACGACCTGGTGCAGCAGCTCATGCGCCGCCTCGCCGCCGCCCGCCGCAGCGGCTGAACCCGTTCCGCCGCCCCGCGTGAACCTGCGCCCCGACCAGCTCGCCGCCCAGCTCGAGCGCCCGCTCGCGCCGCTCTGGCTGCTGCACGGCAACGAGCCGCTGCTGGTGCTTGAGGCTGCCGACGCAATCCGCGCCGCAGCCCGGCTCCAGGGCTACGAGGAGCGCGAGACCCTGGTCGTCGGCCACGGCTTCAAGTGGGACGCGCTCGCCCTCGCCGCGGGCAACCTGTCGCTCTTCGGCGGCGCCAAGCTGATCGACCTGCGCATCCCGACGGGCAAGCCCGGCCGCGACGGCGGCGATGCGCTGCAGCGCTACATCGCCCACCTGCCTTCCCAAACCCTGACCCTGGTCACCCTGCCGGAAGTCGATTGGGCGACGCGCAAGACCGCCTGGTTCAAGGCCCTGGCCGACGCCGCGACGACGCTGGAGCTCCACGCCCCCGAACGCGAACGTCTGCCCGAGTGGGTCGCGCGCCGGCTCGCCGCGCAGAAGCAGTCCGCTCCGCCCGAGGCGCTCGCCTTCATTGCCGATCACGTCGAAGGCAACCTGCTCGCCGCCCACCAGGAGATCCTCAAGCTCGGCCTGCTGCACGGCGAGGGCGCGCTCACGCTCGAGCAGGTGCAGGACGCGGTGCTCGACGTCGCCCGCTACGACATCGACAAGCTGCGCCTGGCGGTCGTCGAGGGCGACCCGGCGCGCTGCGCCCGCCTGCTCGAAGGCCTCGAGGGTGAGGGCGCCGCCCCCCCGCTGGTGCTGTGGGCGCTCGCGCACGAGACACGCAGCCTCGCCACCCTGAGCGCGGGCCGCGACGCCGGCCAGCCCCTGTCCGCCCTGTTCAAGGCCGAGCGCATCTTCGATCCGCGCCGCCAGCAGGCCATGACCCGTGCCCTCGGTCGCCTCGGCCAGGGCCATCTGCGCGCCGCGCTGATGCACGCGGCGCGCATCGACCGCATGATCAAGGGCCTCGCCAGCGGCGACCTGTGGGACGAGTTCCTCCAGCTCGCGCTGCGCCTGGCGCGCCGCGGCTGAACCGCGGCCGACCCGCGCCAGGCTTCATCCGCATCCGGTTCGATGATTTAATGCGGATTTGCCCCGCGGCGTCCGTGGATGCCGCGACCGACGCCGAAGAAGAGCCCCCATGGACATCCAGCACTACATGCAGACCCTGGGCCGCCAGGCCCGCGCCGCCTCGCGCGTGCTCGCCGCCGCCTCCACCGCGGCCAAGAACGCCGCCCTGATCGCGATGGCCGCCGAGATCCGCGCCCGCCGCGCCGAACTGCTCGCCGCCAACGCACAAGACCTCGACGAGGCGCGTGCCGCCGGCCTGGAGCCGGCGCTGATCGACCGCCTGACGCTGGACGAGAAAGGCATCGAGTCCATGGCCGCCGGCCTCGAGCAGGTCGCCGCGCTGCCCGACCCGGTGGGCGAGATGAGCGACATCAAGCGCCGCCCCTCCGGCATCGCGCTCGGCAAGATGCGCGTGCCGCTGGGCGTGATCGGCATCATCTACGAGGCCCGCCCCAACGTCACCGCCGACGCCGCGGCGCTGTGCCTCAAATCCGGCAACGCCGCGATCCTGCGCGGCGGCAAGGAGGCGATCCACGCCAACCGCGCGATCGCCGCCTGCGTGCGCGCCGGCCTGCTGGCGGCCGGTCTGCCCGAACACGCGGTGCAGGTGGTCGAGATCACCGACCGCGAGGCCGTCGGTGCGCTGATCACCATGCCCGAGTTCGTCGACGTGATCGTGCCGCGCGGGGGCAAGGGCCTGATCGAGCGCATCTCCAGGGACGCGCGCGTGCCGGTGATCAAGCACCTCGACGGCAACTGCCATGTTTATATCGACGATGAGGCCGACCCTGCCAAGGTCGTACCCATCGTCGAGAACTCCAAGACCCAGCGCTATGGCACCTGCAACACCGCCGAATCGCTGCTGGTGGCGCGCGACGTCGCCGACATCTACCTGCCCGAGATCGCCCGCACGCTCGCCGCCAAGGGCGTGGAGATGCGCTGCTGCGCCGAGTCGCTCGCCCTCCTGCGCGAGGCCGGCATCGCCGGGGCGAAGCTGGTGGAGGCGACCGCGGCCGACTGGCGCGAGGAATACCTCGCCCCGATCATCGCGGTGAAGATCGTCGCCGGCCTCGACGAGGCGATCGAGCACATCAACACCTGCAGTTCGGGCCACACCGAAGCGATCGTCACCGAGAACTATTCCCACGCCATGCGCTTCCTGCGCGAGGTAGATTCATCCTCGGTGATGGTGAATGCCTCCACCCGCTTCGCCGACGGCTTCGAGTACGGCCTCGGCGCGGAGATCGGCATCTCCACCGACAAGATCCACGCCCGCGGCCCGGTCGGCCTGGAGGGCCTGACCAGCCAGAAATGGATCGTGTTCGGCAACGGCGAAGTCCGCCGCTGACACTGCCAAATGGAACCACCCCGACAAGGAACCCCATGAGCATCCGCATCCTCCGCAGCCTGATCGTCGCCGCCCTGCTCTCGGCCAGCCTCGCCCAGGCCGCCGTCAAGGTCGGCAACGTCGAGTTCGCCCCGCAGCAGACCGTGCAGCAGCGCACGCTCGAGCTCAACGGCGCCGGCCTGCGCACCCGGCTCGGCTTCAAGGTCTATGCGATGGGCCTGTACCTGCGCGCCCCGCTCGCCGAGGCCGGCGCGATCCTGGCCGACAAAGGCGAGAAGCGCATCCGCATCGTGCCGATCCGCGACCTCGAGGCGAAGCAGTTCGGCGATGCCCTGCAGACCGGGCTCGAGAAGAACCACGACGCCGCCGCGCTGGCCGCGCTCAAGCCCGCCACCGACGCGCTGCTGGGCGCGCTCGCCGCGGTCGGCGAGGTCAAGGCCGGCACCGAGATCGTGCTCGATCGCCTCGGCAACGGCGCCACCCGGCTGCTGGTCGATACGAAGCAGCAGGGCGAGGACATCGCCGACGCCGCCTTCTATCCCGCGCTGCTGCGCATCTGGCTGGGCGAGCGCCCGGCCGACAGCGAGCTGCGCGAGGCGCTGCTCAAGAATCCGCAGTGAGGCAGGAACTCGCCATGACGGCGGGCCGTGCTCCCGCGTCCGTATTCGACGCCGTGATCGCGCTGCCCTTCGGCCCCTTCGGCATCCGCGCGCACGACGGGCAGGTGCAGGAGCTCGTCTTCCTGCCTCCGGGCACGCCCTTGCACGAACCGCGCAACGCCAGCGCCGGCGCCGCGGCGCACGCGCTGCGCGCCTGGATCGACGACCCCGACCAGCCCTTCCCGGTGCCGCTCGCACCCTGCGGCACGCCCTTCCGTCGTCGCGTATGGACGGCCATCGCGGCAATCCCGCGCGGACGTACCGCAACCTACGGCGAGCTCGCCGCCAGCCTGGACAGCGCGCCGCGCGCGGTCGGCCAGGCCTGCGGCGCCAACCCCTTTCCCCTGATCGTGCCCTGCCACCGCGTGACCTCGGCCGCCGGGCTCGGTGGCTTCGCCAACGCCCGCGAAGGCTGGCTCCTCGACGTCAAGCGCTGGCTGCTCGCTTTCGAAGGGGCGCTGTGAGCGGACGCGCGCCGGCACGCGAAGCCGGCCTGCAGCCCGCGCACCGCGCCGAGCTCGACCGCTTCGCCGATGCGCTCTGGCTCGAGCACGGGCTGGCCAGGAACACCCTCGCCGGCTACCGCAGCGACCTCGCCCGCTTCGCCGCCTGGCTGGAGACGCGTGCGCAACGCCTGCCCGCCGCCGCCGGCGCGGACCTCGCCGCCTACCTCGCCGAATTCAGCCGCGCCGCGAAGCCGGCGAGCCAACGCCGGCTGATCGCCGCGTGGCGGCGCTATTACCGCCTGCTCCTCGCCAACCGCGAGATCGCCGAGGACCCCACGCTGGCGATCGACACCCCGCGCGCGGCCGAACGCTTTCCCAAGACCCTGAGCGAGCCCCAGGTCGAGGCCCTGCTCGCCGCTCCCGCGCTCGACACCCCGCAAGGCCTGCGCGATCGCTGCATGCTGGAGGTGCTCTACGCCGCCGGCCTGCGGGTCTCCGAGCTGGTCGGCCTGAAGATCTTCGCGGTGGGGGTGAATGAGGGCGTGGTGCGGGTCATGGGCAAGGGCAGCAAGGAGCGCCTGGTGCCGCTCGGCGAGATCGCCGCCGACTGGCTGCAGCGCTACCTGGCCGAGGCACGCCCGGTCCTGCTCGCCGGCCGCAGCTGCGACGAGATCTTCGTGACCCGCCTGGGGGCGGCGATGTCGCGCCAGATGTTCTGGCGCCTGATCAAGCACTACGCCCTCGCCGCCGGCATCGCGCCCGAGCGCATCTCGCCCCACACCCTGCGCCACGCCTTCGCCACCCACCTGCTCAACCACGGCGCCGACCTGCGCGTGGTGCAGCTGCTGCTCGGCCACGCCGACATCTCGACCACGCAGATCTACACCCACGTCGCGCGCGAGCGCCTCAAGCAGCTGCACGCGCGCCACCATCCGCGCGCATGAGCGCGCCGGCCACGGCCGGGGCGACGCGTCCATACGCCCCGGCATGGCGGATGGCACTACAATGTGGAGACCGCGCCGCCCGCTCGCGGCGGCGCGCCCGACAGGCCGTCCGATCATGAGCAGAAACGAAGCCCACGCCCCCGAGACCCCCGCCACCCGCTTCCTGCGCCAGCACGGCGTCGCCTTCTCCAGCCACCTCTACGAATACGAGGAGCACGGCGGCACCACGGTGTCCTCGCGCGAACTCAACGTGCCCGAGCACGCGGTGGTCAAGACCCTGATCATGGAGGACGAGAACGCGCAGCCGATGGTGGTGCTGATGCATGGTGATCACAAGGTGTCCACCAAGGAGCTCGCGCGCCAGATCCCGTGCAAGCACGTCGAGACCTGCAAGCCGGAGACCGCCAACCGCCACAGCGGCTATCTGGTGGGCGGCACCTCGCCCTTCGGCACACGCAAGAAGATGCCGGTGTACATGGAGCGCACCGTGCTCGACCTGCCGCTGGTCTACATCAACGGCGGGCGGCGCGGCTTCCTGGTCGGGATCCACCCGCACGACCTGCTGCGCGTGCTGCAGCCCAGGCTGGTGCAGGTGGCGAACTGAAGCGGGCGCTCAGGCGGCCGGCGGTACGACCACACCCGCCTTGCTGCGCTGGATATAGACGCCGACGCGGCGCACATCCTTCATC